>MDTC01064392.1_pt1 | contig 15833 bp, 16 predicted proteins | sample 811181 | NCBI WGS metagenome assembly MDTC01 (sample SAMN05326644, study PRJNA326480) | marine metagenome | isolation source: seawater | place: Pacific Ocean: North | collected 2011
ATTTTTTCACAAAGTTCAATTTTAGACAAATTTGCAGAATCAAGGCCTACATTATAAGGTTTACCTCTCATTTTATTAAAATTTTCTATTGCATAAATAAAAACTCTAGATACATCTTGGATATGAATATAATTTCTTTTAAAGTGTCCTTCAAAAATTACTACTGCTGAATCATGCACAGCTCTATAAACAAAGTCATTAACAAGTAAATCTGTTCTCATTCTTTCAGACATTCCAAAAACAGTTGCAAGTCTAAAAGTTAAACTATTTTCCCTATCTAGGACTGAAGCCTCAGCCTCTACTTTTGTGACACCATATAATGATATTGGTTTTAATGGAGAATTTTCGTCACAAAATTTGTCTTTTTCACCAATTCCATATCCGGAATTTGTAACAGGCATAATAATTTTTTGAGAATCTGAAGATAATTTACAAATCAACTTTACTGCATCTAAATTTATAGACTTGGTTCCAATCTCATCAAGGCCACATAGTGGTGCTCCAACTAATGCAGCTAAAGGAATTATAATGTCAGAATCTTTAATAAGTTCTTTTAATAGATTTTCATTTCTTGCATCACCTCTGACTATTTTAAAATTATCATACATACATGAAGATGTTAATGTTGATTGTTTAAACATAAAGTTGTCAAGAACTGTTACTTCGAAGCCCTTAGCTAATAAATTTGGGACTAAAACTGAACCAATATAGCCAGCCCCACCAGTAATTAAAATTTTCATTTTTATTTATTTATGAATTATTTTTGATCCTAATGTATTTATTGAAAAGCTAATTTCATTAAATGATGATAAAGCTTTTCTAATTTTTTCTTTTTTTTCTTCTGGAACATACAAAAGTAAAAAACCTCCTCCTCCTGCACCTAAAAGTTTACCTCCCAATGCACCAGAACTGACAGCATTATCATACATGCTATCAATAATTTTATTTGATACCCCTGAACTCAGAGATCTTTTCTCTTTCCAAGTTTCATGCAAAAGATACCCAAATTTTGACAAATCTTGATTACTATCTAAAATATCGAATCCTAATTGAACATGCTTCAATATTTTATTTAGATTATCACTAATATTATTAATATTTTTAATTTTTTCAGATTCAATTTTATGAGCTCTTCTTTTTATTCCAGTATAAAAAAGCATTAATGAATTTGAAAACTCTTTCATTCTATCAGAGCTTAATCTTAGAGGATTAACTTTAATATTATCATTTTTAAATTCAATTAAATTAAATCCACCAAAGGCAGCAAAAGTCTGATCTTGACAACCTACTGCTTCATTTAAAATATTCCTTTCTATGTGGATAGCAGTCTTTGCCAAATTTTTTTTTGTAATATCTTTATTCTTATATTCATGTAGAGCCTTTAATAGTCCGACAGTAAACGAAGATGAAGTTCCCAATCCTGAAAAAGATGGCAAATCACTTGCTATGTGAATTTCAACATCTTTTTTAATTTTCATATAATTTAATATTTCTCTAAATGGAGTGTGCTCTATACTTGATACATTGTCAACACACTCAACTTTACTGTATGAAATTCTAGTATTATAATCAAAAAGTTTTGATGGAAACTTAAATACAGAATGATATATATATTTATCAATACTTGTTCCTAAAACAGCACCTCCAAATTTATTTTGTTGGTAAAACTCAGGAATATCTGTACCTCCACCAAAAAAACTAACTCTTAGAGGTGTTTTTGAAATTATCATATTAAATTTTTGTATTTTTTAGTATAGTACACGCTAAATTTTGAATAGAAATTTTCAAATATTAAAACACTATTTTTTTTCATATTCTTGTAATCTTTTAGTTTTAAAGTTTTGATAAATTTTAAAAATTATTGGTAATGATATTAGATGTAAAAATAAATATACTAATGTAACAGCATATATGTTAAAATACTTAACAGAAATAAAAACTAATATTAATGAAGATATTCCAACAATGATATGCACATTCATTACAGGTTCTTTTTTAAAACTTCTCATATATGCTGAAAAAGAATTTCCAATTATAAAAAAAATTTGACCAATTAATACAATAATAAAGTATTTTTCATCCAATATTCTATCAACAAAATTATTTAAAAAATATATATTCAAATTTTCAATAACATGGAATAATAATAAATATATAATTGTACTAATTACTAATGTTGAAAGCAAAACACCCTTAAATAAATTTGAAAAATAAATACCTAAATCATTCAATTTATTTTTAGCTACTAACATACTCATCTCTGGTATTTTTGGATATAAAAAAGACGTAGATATTGACATTAAAGCTGCTAAAATACTCCAAGTCATACCAAATTTACCAGCCAATTCAGATCCTAAATAATAAAAAACTAAAGGTGTATAAAGATTAAAAGTTAAATAACCACTAACCCATGATGCAGCAATTTTCCATTGCATTGGCAGCATCTCATTTTTCCAATCAAAATTATTACTGTTTTTAATTAAAAGTAATTGTATAAAAAAATCTTTATAGAAAAAAAATAAAAAAATTATTGTACAAAGAAAATTTGAAAATACTATTGTTACTGCAGTCCATAATTGAAAATTTAAAATAATAGATAATACAGATGAAAAGAAAATACATAAAGCTAAAATTAATCTATATAAGTATACTTGGTTAACTCTATTACATCCTTCTAAAACTGAAATTAACGGTGTTAAAACAATATTTAAACCAGCTATTAAACATAAAAAAGTCCATGGTAATTGCCAATTTACATTTGAACTATTATCAGAGTTGTTAAAAAAAATAAAACCAAATAATAAAACAAAAATTGTAAAAAGAATAGCACCTATTAAAAACCATTTTAATGAAAATTTACAAATTTCTGAGAGTCTATTTAAAGAATCATAATTGCCAAAAATTTTTCCTTTCTTAATATTTAAATTAATCCATTCATGACTTGCAAAATGTTGAGTAACAGTACCTAAACCTAGCTCTATGAAAACTTGAATTGTTAAAATACTAAAAAAAGTATAATAAAAACCTTGAACTTGTTCAGTAAAAAAATTTGAAATTAAAAAGGCATTTACAGGACCAGAAACAAATGAAATAATTTTTGTTGTAAATGAGTACTTTATGGATCTGGTTAAGAAATTATTCAAAGATTAATAATTAGCCTGTTTTGGGAAACAAAAGTATATTCACTTAAAGTTGTATGAATTACTGAATTGAATATTATTCTCACATTGTAATTAAATAGAGTACTCAAAACAATTGGCCATTCACATTTTAACCATACTAAAATTAACTTATTTACATATCTAACTTTACTTAAGCCAAAGTCAATGTTATCAACCTTACAAACATCTTCATATTCAAATATATTTGGAATCCGTTTATCATCAAATATACCATCACTTATTTTCATTCATAATTATTTAAAAAGTTTTTCTTCAACAATTTGACAAATAATATGACCTATGAGAATATGACATTCCTGAATCCTAGGGGTATCATTAGATGGGACAGAAATATTTAAATCTGAAATTTCTGACAATTTCCCACAATCTCCTGTAAATGAAATAGTTGTAACTCCAATTTTCTTACAAACATCAAATGCATTAATGATATTTCTAGAATTTCCAGATGTTGAAATACCAATTAAAACATCTCCATTTTCCCCAATTCCATCGATAATTCTTGAATAAACATAATCATATCCATAATCATTACCGACAGCTGTTAAATAAGATGAATTACAATGTAATGCCTCAGATTTAAGAGCTTTTCTATCTTTATAAAATCTCCCTGAAAATTCAGCAGCTAAATGTTGAGCGTCAGCTGCAGAACCGCCATTACCACAAAAAAGGACTTTTTTATTATTCTTAAATGCTTTACATATAATATCTATAGCATTATCTATATTTTTAATATTATTAGATAATGATAAAAACTCTTTTTTTGTTGAAATTGACAAATCGATAATTGATTTAATTTTATCTCTCATTTAACATAATTTTTTTAAATATTTTAAAGTCTTCAGGTATTCCAATATCAATAAATTTACTATCAAGCTCATGTGCATATAAATTTATTTTATCAATTAAATTTGGAAAGAAATCTCTTTCAATTGAAAATGATTCCTGACTAATTTTTTTAAATAACTCACATCTTAACCTGTAAAAACCTGCATTAATGTAACAGTTTTTTTTTTCATTTTTTTCTTCAAAACTCTTTACTAATTTATTTTCATCAAAAATTACCTGACCATATCTAGTATTATTTTCTAACTTAATTACAGAAATTAAATTAATGTTCTTGTTTTTTAATTCAGCTAATCCTTTTTCAATCCATGTATCAGAATTTACAACATTTATGAAGCCATTTAAATTAAAAGAATCAATGCAATGCTTTATTGCTCCACCGGTTCCTAATGCTTTTGGCTCAATATTAAACTTATAATCAATTTTTTGTTTAAAATCTACATCTAAATTTTGAATGAAATCAATTATTTGTTGATATTCATAAAAAAGTGAAAAAATAAATTTTCTGTACCCATTTTTAACTAAATTTTTCAATAGTATTTTTAAAAATGGAGTTCCATTAATTTCAACTAGCGCTTTCGGTTTATTTTTTGAAATTGACTTTAGCCTGGTTCCAAAACCACCTGACAAAATAATCGTATAATCATCTCTCATTTCTTAATTATGTAATAAATTGCTTCTTTAATATCATTAAAAAACTTTATGTTATTTTCTAATTTTAATCTATCAAAAAAAATATTTCTATCATTTAAAATACCTATTCCATTGCATTTAAGCCCAATAGAAGTCTCAATATCACAATTATTGTCACCAACATAAAACAAAGAAGCTCTATCAATATCATATTTTCTTATCAAAAATTCTCCAAATTTTATTGAAGGCTTTCTATATTCAATTATATTATCTGGTTTCTCAGATGCAATACAAATTTCTTTAAAAATTTTTTTTTTTGCTGAAATTAATTCCTCCATTTTATTATTACAACTTATAGCTTTATCAATACCAAAATAACCTCTGCCAATTCCTGACTGATTAGTATGTAGGTATAAATTATAATCAAGATCAAGAAGCTTATTAATCAGATCTTTTACGCCTGGCATTAAAACAACTTTATCTGGGTCAGATAAATAATGAATGTGTTTTATCAAAGTTCCATCTCTATCAAAAACAATATGTTTTTTCATTATTTATAAAGTCTTCAATTGTTTTTTTAATTCCTTCTCTTAATTTAATCTTAGGTTCCCAGCCAAGTTTATGTATCCTGTCAGTATTAAGTAATTTCCTCGGAGTTCCATCTGGTTTTGTCAAATCAAATTTTACTTCTCCTTCATATCCAGAAACTTCTTTAATTAAAAATGACAAATCCCTTATAGAAATATCCTCTCCCCATCCTACATTCACAATGTTTTTACCATCATGATTATTCATTAAGAAGACACTCGCATCTGCCAAATCATCCACGTGTAAAAATTCTCTTTTAGGGTTTCCACTGCCCCATATATTTATAGATTCTATATTATCTCTTTTTCCTATGACAAATTTTCGAATTAAGGAAGCAAAAACATGAGAATTATCAGGGTGATAATTATCATTTGGACCATATAGATTTGTTGGCATTAAAGAAATAAAGTTTGATGCATATTGCTCCCTGTAGCTTTTACACATTTCAATTCCAGTAATTTTAGCTACTGCATATGGTCTGTTAGTTTCCTCCAATTTACCACTTAATAAATATTCTTCTTTTATAGGCTGCTTAGATAGTTTAGGATATATGCAGGAGGATCCTAGAAAAAGTAGTTTTTTTACATTATTTAAATAGGATTGATGAATAACATTAGATTGGATCATTATATTCTCATATACAAACTCGCCTCTGAAAGTATTATTAGCATGAATTCCTCCAACTTTTGCAGCTGCAAGGAATACATATTCAGGCTGATGAGTTTTAAAAAAATTTTCTACATCAATCTGCGATATTAGATTAAGTTCAGAAGAACTTTTTACAATAATATTATAATAACCTTTTCTCTTTAATAGTCTAAGTATTGACGAACCAACCATGCCTGTATGACCAGCAATATATATTTTACTATTCTTATTCAATTTTATTTTAATTTTTTATCAAAAAGTTTAATATCTGAAAATAACATTTCTTCAATCATGTCATCAACTGAATATTTTGGCTTCCATCCTAATTTATTATATGCTTTTGTTGCATCTCCAATTAATAAATCAACTTCGGTTGGTCTGTAATATTTTTTACTAATTTTAATAACTTCCTGGCCAATTTCAATACTGTATTTTCCATTGTTTTCAGAAACATATCCAACCTCGTTCTCACTCTTACCTCGAAATTCAATTTTAATACTGATTTTAGAAAAAGTTCTTATTATAAATTCTCTTATACTAATTGAATTTCCTGTTGCTAAAACAAAATCCTCAGGCTTGTCTTGCTGAAGCATCAAATACATTCCCTCTACATAATCTTTAGCATGTCCCCAGTCTCTTTTTGAATCAAGGTTGCCTAAAAATATAACTTTATCTATACCTAATGCTATTTTTGCAACTCCTCTAGTTATCTTTCGAGTTACAAAAGTTTCACCTCTTCTTGGTGATTCGTGATTAAATAAAATACCATTACATGCGAACATTTTATATGCTTCTCTATAATTAACAGTGATCCAATATCCATAAAGCTTTGCTACAGCATATGGTGATCTGGGATAAAAAGGAGTTGATTCTGATTGTGGCGTGTCTTGAACCAAACCATACAATTCTGAAGTTGAAGCTTGATAAATTTTAGTTTTTTCAGTTAAACCTAAAATTCTAACTGCTTCTAAAATTCTAAGTGTTCCTAAAGCATCTACATTAGCTGTATATTCAGGTGAGTCAAAACTCACATGTACATGACTCATAGCGGCAAGATTATAAATTTCATCAGGTTCAATCTCTTTAACCAATCGAATCAAATTTGTACTATCTGTTAAATCCCCATAATAAAGATTAAAGTTTCTATTATCAATATTAATATCTTCATAAATATGGTCTATTCTCTCAGTGTTAAATATTGAACTTCTTCTCTTTATTCCATGAACTTCATATCCTTTTGAAAGTAGTAATTCTGCAAGATAAGAACCGTCTTGACCTGTAATTCCAGTGATTAGGGCCTTTTTCATTTTAAATTATTTTTAAAGTATTCATAAGTAAGTTTTAAACCACACACGGTATTGATTTTCGGGACCCAATTTAAAATACTATTTGCTCTATCTAAATTTGGTCTCCTTTTTTTTGGATCATCTTCAGGAAGAGGTTTAAAAATAATTTTGCTTTTAGATTGAGTTAGATCTATAATTTGTTTTGCGAAATCAATCAAAGTAATTTCTTCATTGTTGCCAATATTAACAGGATACTTGTATTCAGAAAAGAGTAGTTTTGTTATACCATCAATTAAATCAGAAACATAACAAAATGATCTGGTTTGTGAACCATCTCCAAATACAGTGATATCTTTATTATTTAAAGATTGGTCAAAAAAAGTTGGAAGAGCTCTACCATCATCTACCCTCATTCTTGGTCCGTAAGTATTGAAAATTCTCACAATTCTAGTATTTAACCCATATTTATTTGAATAAGCCATTGTTAAACTTTCCATAAATCTTTTTGCTTCATCGTAGACTGATCTTGGACCAATAGGATTCACGTTTCCAAAATAGTCTTCATGCTGAGGATGGATTAAAGGATCTCCATAAACTTCACTGGTGCTCGCTACCAAAATTGTACAATTATTAGAATTAGCAAAATCTAATATATTAAATGAGCCTATTGAACCAATTCTCAAGGTTTCAATTGGATATTTTAAATAATCTATTGGGCTTGCTGGAGATGCAAAATGAAGAATATATTTAGGTGATATCTTTAAATTTATTTTTTTTGTAACGTCGTGTTCTATAAACTCAAAACTATTATTATTTTTGAGATGTTCTATGTTATTAATGTTTCCTGTTATCAAGTTATCAACCCCATAAACATTGTAACCATTTTCTAGAAATTTATCACACAAATGTGATCCAAGAAATCCAGCTGCACCAGTAATTAGTATTTTTTTTTTATTCATTAATTACAATAATTTTTAATTACATAATCAGCTATTGCTAATGATGCAGTTGCACCTGGCGATGGTGCATTCAAAACATGAACTTGATTTTTATTTCTATAAATACCAAAGTCTAAAAATAATTCTCCATTAGTGGTCATAGTTTGAGCTCTAACACCAGAAATCCCTTTCTGAAACATATTGCTATTAATATCTGGGATTAGCTTTCTTGCTTGATTTATGAATATAATATCACTAAGGGAAGTTCCAAGCTCACGAAGTGAAAAAAATAAATTTTTTGAGATAAACTTATAAAAACCTTTATAAAATAAAGTTTCAAGTATGTCATCCAATGAAAAATCTTTAAATGAGTAGCCCTCTCTTTTAAATGCTAATACTGCATTTGGACCAACTTCTCTATCTCCATTAATCATTCTTGTGAAATGAACACCAAGGAAAGGATATTTTGAATCTGGAACAGGATATACAAGGTGATTTAAAATCTCTTTGTATTTTTCTTTAAATTTAAGATAATCTCCTCTAAAAGGAATTATTTTAAGATGTGATTTTTTTCCAGTTGATTTATAATAAATTCTATCGGAATGTAACCCTGCACAATTAAAAACTAAATCAAATTCTTTAGATCCATCTTTACAATGAACAATATTGGTATTATTTGCTTCTTCAATTTTTTTTACAATAGAAGATGTTACTATCTCACCATTATTTTCTAAAATTAAAGAATTAAGAACTGACATTACTCCTTTAAAATCAACAATACCCTCACCAGGAACTAACAATGATTTTTTAGCTCTAACATTAGGTTCTCTTTTATTTAACTCAGTTTTATTTAAAAACTTTAAACCTTGAAGTCCATTACTTTGTCCTTGAGCAGCTAAATTTATGATATTTTTTATTTCAGAATCGGAGTTTGCAACTACCACTTTCCCACATATTTCATAAGCAACATTATTTTTTTTACAAAAATTAACCATTTGATTAATTCCATCTACAGCAAGTTTAGCTTTTAATGTCCCTGTTTTATATCCTAGCCCACAATGTAAAACACCGCTATTTCTTCCAGATTGATGCAAACCAATTTTCGATTCTTTTTCAAAAATTGTAACCTTCGAGTTTTTAAATTTTTGACTCAACTTCATTCCCAGACTTAAGCCAACAATACCTCCACCTATTATAGCAATTTTTTTATTCAATTTAATATCTATAGTATTCCGGCTTGAAAGGACCTTCTTTTTTTACTCCAATATATTCAGCCTGGTCCAAACTTAATTCCTCTAATTCAACACCAATCTTTTCTAGATGAAGTTTTGCAACTTTTTCATCCAATACTTTTGGTAACATATATACATTATTTTCATAATTAGAATTATTATTCCATAGCTCAATTTGAGCTAAAATCTGATTTGTGAAAGAATTACTCATAACAAAACTAGGGTGACCAGTTGCACAACCCAAATTTACTAGTCTTCCCTCAGCTAGAATAATTATTTCTTTTCCATCAATGTCGTACAAATCAACCTGAGCTTTAATTTCAATTTTAGAATGCCCATAATGTTTACTCAACCAATTCATATCAATTTCATTATCAAAATGCCCTATGTTACATAGAATGGCTTTATCCTTCATCATTTTAAAATGTACATCTCTAATAATATCTTTATTTCCAGTTGCGGTAATTATTATATCTGCTTTAGTTATAAGGTTAGACATTTTTTTTACTTCATATCCATCCATGGCGGCCTGAAGGGCACATATTGGATCAATTTCTACAATTGATACTATTGCGCCTGCACCACTAAAGGAAGCTGCTGTTCCTTTTCCTACATCTCCATATCCTGCAACTACCACTCTTTTTCCTGCAATCATTACGTCGGTAGCTCTCCTTACCGCATCAACTGCGCTTTCCTTACATCCATACTTATTATCAAACTTTGATTTTGTAACTGAATCATTAATATTAATAGCAGGTATTGGCAACTTTCCATTTTTAACCCTTTCATATAGTCTATGAACTCCAGTAGTAGTTTCTTCAGAAATACCTCTTATCCCATCAACTAATTCTGGAAATTTATCTAAAACCATGTTGGTTAAATCTCCTCCATCGTCTAAAATCATATTTAAAGGTTTCTTTTCTTTTCCAAAAAACAAGGTTTTTTCAATGCACCAATTAAACTCCTCTTCACTCATACCCTTCCAAGCATAAACGGAAATACCAGCCTTAGCAATTGCAGCAGCTGCGTGATCTTGGGTTGAAAAAATATTACAAGAACTCCAAGTTACTTCAGCACCAAGTTCGACTAATGTCTCAATTAGAACTGCAGTTTGTATAGTCATATGTAAACACCCTGCAATCCTTGAGCCTTTAAGTGGTTTTTTCTTTCCATATTCATTTCTTAGGGAAATTAACCCGGGCATTTCAGCCTCAGCCAACTTTATCTCTTTTCTTCCCCAATCTGCAAGAGAGATATCCTTAACTTTGAAAGGCACATAATTATCTTTAATCATATTACAAGTTTTTAAAATATTTTTTTAATTTTTTGACATAGTCGAGCTTTTCCCAAGTAAAAAGCTCAACTTCAATTTTCTTCTCTAAACCACTTGGTGAAAAAAAACTTTTTATTTTTTTCTCTGGTTTACGGCCCATATGACCATAAGATGCTGTTTCTGTATAAATTGGATTTCTCAGTTTCAATCTTTTTTCAATGAAATAAGGCCTCATATCAAAAATTTTAGAAACTTTTTTTGCTAAATCATTATCACTAAAATGTATTTTTGAAGTACCAAAAGTATTAATAAAAAGTCCCATTGGCTCTGATACTCCAATAGCATAGCTCACCTGTACTAAACATTCATCAGCTATACCGGCAGCAACTATATTTTTGGCAATATGTCTGGTCGCATATGCAGCACTTCTATCAACCTTACTTGGATCTTTTCCAGAAAAAGCTCCCCCTCCGTGAGCACCTTTACCACCATAAGTGTCGACTATTATTTTTCTTCCAGTTAATCCAGTATCTCCGTGAGGGCCTCCAATAACAAATTTTCCCGTAGGATTGATATGATAAATAATCTTTTTGTTAAAATACTTTTTAAAATTTGGATATTTAATGAGAAATCTGGGTATTAAAATATTAATAATATCAGATTTTATTTTTGATAACATTTCTGGTTCAGAATCAAATTCATCGTGTTGTGTTGAAAGAACAATCGATAAAATTTTTTCTGGTTTATTGTCATCAGAATATTGAAAGGTAACTTGTGATTTTGAATCAGGTCTTAAATATTTAATCTCATTGTTCTCTCTTCTCAGATCAGCTAACTCAATTAATAACTTGTGAGAAATTTCCAATGGAATAGGAATATAATTTTCAGTCTCATTACATGCATAGCCAAACATCATCCCCTGATCACCTGCTCCTTGGTTTTCAGGATTATTTTTTTCAACACCTTGGTTAATATCGGAGGATTGTTCATGAATAGCTGACAGAACTCCACAAGAATTCCCATCAAACATATAATTACTATTATCATAACCAATTCTGTTAATAATATTTCTAGTAATTTTTTGAATGTCTAAATATGTATTCGATTTAACTTCTCCAGAAATAATTACTTGGCCAGTTGTAACTAAAGTTTCACAAGCAACCTTTGAATTTGGATCAAATGCTAAAAAATTGTCAATTAATGCATCACTAATTTGATCAGCAACTTTATCTGGGTGACCCTCGCTAACTGACTCTGATGTAAAAATATAACTCATTTAATATTTTTTAACTAACAGCTCTACCTTTCATTTTTTCCCAATCACGGTTTTTTCTAACCTTGTCATTAGTCTTTACAGCTGCTTCAATCACATTTGATATTGAACCATAATTTTTACATAGACTTAATATAGCATTAATATCTTTAGGAAAACAATGGCCTCCAAATCCCAAATCGCCATCATGACCAGGAACTCTCCAGTGTGAGTTACCTAACCTGTTATCAATTTTAGCAACTTGAATAACATTATCAAAATTAATATCCATAAACTTACACAAATGATAAATTTCATTAGCAAAAGAAATTTTAACGGCTAAAAAATTATTTGTAAGGTATTTAACCATCTCAGCCTCTTTTGCAAGAGATAAAATAATGGTGGCTTTAGGAAAAATTTTGGAAAAAATAGGTTTGATTTTTTTGATTAAACCTGCGTCACCCCCAATTATTATTCTATTTTGATTATTATAATCATTTACAGCATTTTTTTCTGTTAGAAATTCAGGATTGAAAACAATTTTACTTTTAAATATTTTATTCCAATAATCTGTGGTACCAGGTGGAATTGTAGATTTAACTATTAAAACAGTTTCATTTCTTTCATCTATTTTTTTGATAACACTTTCTACTATTGATGTATTACAACTACCATCATTGTTCATTGGAGTTGGTAAACATAAAAAAATGTAATCACAAACACATACCTCATCAAAACTTGAATTAGATTTATTTGGATCTAAATCATATGTTTTAATTTCAAAAAATTTTTTAAATTTTTGGAATACTGCATTTCCTACAAAACCTTGTCCAATAATACCTATACTTATAGCTTCGCTCATACTATCACATTTTTGGTGTAGCTAAAATAATTTTTTTTAATGTTTTATCGTTCAAAAACAACTAAACCTTGATGAGAAGTTACAGTAGATGTTATGAAAAAATTTATTTTTCTCTTTATCTCAATCTCAATTTTAGGTTGTATTTTATCTAGATATTTTTTATCAATTTTTCTTCCAACAATCAAAACTTCAATTAAACCAGAATCAATACCCTTTGCATAATCGCCCAAAAGAATAATTTTATCTATATCTCCTATCTTATTCAAGATTTTATCAATTATATCCTCAATGCCAAGATGTTTTCTGACTATTGATTGTAAAATATTAAATAATGGATGATTGTGATTAGCAGAATATATAACCTTATTATTACTAACTTTTTTTTTTAAATATCCAGCATTTGTTAAATTGTTAAGTTCTTTTCTTACTGAATTTGTTGATTCACCAAATTCAGATGCAAGTGAGTTTAGATATCCTTTGTTTGCAATGTTGACAAAAAATTTTACTAAAAGATTTAGTCTTGTTTTAGATCTAATTATATATTCTAACATTATTTAAGTAACAAAAGTACTAGATTTTATTTAATATAAAAAAACATTCATGGTTGATTAAGATAAAATTATTAATGAATATTTAAATAAAGAAAAGGACTTTCTTATTTTAAAATCTTTTTAGCTTAAATTTGGAATAATGAAAAGATTTTTTTTACTGATTTTTATTTTGAGTTCATGCTCATACCCCGAAATAGTAAGAGATGAGCTAGTATATGAAAACGATTTTGAAAATAATAATTTATCTAAAATTGATGGTGGTGGTTTATCTTTTTTTAATAATTCCACAGTCTTAGGTGATTTTAATAATGATGGATTTATTTTACATATTGATAACGTTGGTGATCACGAATATATTTTTGTTTCTTTTGATTTATATATTCATGGATCTTGGGATGGAAATTTTAACAGATTTGAAGAAAATGATAAACCTGACAAATGGATTTTAGAGTATAGACCTGAAATGGATCTATTTAAAAGTTCTGATTTGGAAAAGTTTGAAACCACTTTTTCTAATAGTCCCTGTTGGCCAAATTATTGTTTAAGACAATCTTACCCAAATAGCTATCCGCATGAAAATAATCCTTTTTCAGGCTCATTTAAAACAGAATTAGAATCAAAATGTAAAAATAATTTTTTTGGTGGCCCAACATCTCTTTATAAAATTGAAAAAATATTTAAAAGTAGCGGGAATGCGATAGTTTTAAGATTTTATGATGAACTATATCAACCTAATGCAATTGATAAAGATGGTATTTCACAACAAAAATGTGATGAAAGTTGGTCACTAGATAATTTAAAAGTTAGAGTTATTAAATACCAGTGAGACTATTTTTTTTATTTCTATTCTTAAGTTATAATTTAAATTCACAAAATTTAAATGTCAATAATGATTTTTTCTATGAAACTTTAAGGTATTCAATTTTAGATAATACTTTAGAAACAAATTTTTCCTTTAATATAAAACCCATTAATTCTGAATATCTAAATAGTGATTTTAATTTCAACTCTATTTATGAAAGTAAAAATGGTAAAATTAAAATTAAAAGTCTTGGCTTAGATTATTTCACCGAATTTAATTCTAGCAGACCATACAATAGAAATAATGGAACTATGATACCTAACAGAGGTTACCAACATATTTTATCACCTGGAATTTATTTAAAGTTAGGACCTCTATCAATAAGTTTTAAGCCAGAACATCATTACAGTGAAAATAAAAAATTTGATGGATTTTGGGAAGGTCATTACGATGAAATTTGGGTGAAACGATATAGGCTATGGAATAAAATTGATATCCCTGAAAGGTTTGGTACAACAAGACATAACCAAACTACTTTTGGTCAATCTAATATTAAATTAAATTGGAAATTTTTGTCCATAGGCATATCTTCAGAAAATATTTGGTGGGGACCTTCATTTAGAAATGGTATAATGATGAGTAATCATGCCCAAGGATTTAAACATTTAACATTCAATACAAATAAACCATTAACGACTTTTATAGGTGATTTTGAGTGGCAAATTATCTCTGGTAGACTTGAAAGTTCAGGCTATACTCCACCAAGAACTAATTTTGTGTATGCAGGAACTAAAGTTTATATTCCTAAAATAAATCAAAGAGGGGAATTGAATGATTGGAGATACTTACAAGGTTATATTTTTTCCTACTCTCCTAAGTGGATAAAAGGTTTATCTTTTGGTATAATTAGATGGGTTCAAATGTACTCATCTTTGGTTGAGGGAAAATATTATTGGATTGATGGCAATACAACTTATTTTCCTGCTTTTCAAAACTTCTTTAGAAAAAATGATAAATATGAGGATTATGAACAACAAACAGATCAAGCTGCTGGAATTTTTTTTAAATGGCTTTGGCTAGATTCTAAATCCGAATTCTACTTCGAGCTTCACCATAATGATTCGAAAAATAATTTTAGGGACTTATTTTTAGATACTGACCATAGCAGAGCATTTACAATGGGGCTGCAGAAAATATTTTTAATTGGACAAAATAAAATTTTATTTGGATGGGAATGGACTCAGATGGAACAAACTGCTGGTAGACTCTTGAGAGACGCTGGTTCATGGTATGAGCATACTTATGTTGTTGATGGATATACAAATAAAGGAGAGGTCATTGGAAGCTCTATAGGTCCTGGTAGTAATTCAAATTACATTTTTTTAAATTACATCAAAAAAAATCAAAAAATCGGATTATCAATTGAAATTGTTGAACATGATAATGATTTCTATTATGAAGCCTTTGATTCAGCTAACGATTACAGAAGATATTGGAAAGATATAAACATTGGTATTAAATTTAACAAGAGACTAGATAATTTTATTATTTCAAGTAATTTAATATTAATAAGAAGTTTAAATTATCAGTGGGAATTAAATGATAATGAAACACCTTACTATCATTCTGGAAAAGATTTAAATAATTTGAGTTTCAGTTTTAAACTTACTTACCTACCTGGATTTTAATAGTTCATTAAAAACTTCTAAGTACTTTTTTACAATTTTATTCCACTGGTATAAA
>MDTC01137205.1_pt1 | contig 15826 bp, 12 predicted proteins | sample 811181 | NCBI WGS metagenome assembly MDTC01 (sample SAMN05326644, study PRJNA326480) | marine metagenome | isolation source: seawater | place: Pacific Ocean: North | collected 2011
ATGCACGTCTCTCCCCACATTGGGTATTTTGGGAATAAAACTGTCTTTCTCTAAAACACGTGTGTCAATATTGCGGTCAAATTGAACTTCCAAATTGGCCTGAGGGTTCAAAAACGGCATTTCCCATCGGGATTGTTCTAAATCTTTATACATCCATGCGGGATGACTAGAACGAGACTCTTCTATAAACGGGTTCTCATTGCGATACGATTGTGTATAGGGCAGTTTGGTTAATGGTGTATGCACGTTCTTATCAACCAGATCACGATTGTATTTGCGGGTGATGCCACGTAAATCGCTTTCCATATTCACGGTGTTGCTTTGTAAGTTTGCACCCCATTTCTGCATACGTATTTGAGGGTCTTCCATGAATGGCAAATTGATGCCAGGTCCGGGAGCATTCAGCATATAACGTCCTGTAAATGTTGATTCTTCATTATGTTTTATTATTCGGCTAGGGTCATCATGAAATCGTGTAAAAGACATGTCGTTAGTTATTATATCTTGCGAAAAAAAAGGGTTTATGAAAAGTAGCCTAAACTATTTACAAGGGTTCGTCCTCTTCTGAAATCCGGTTTTCCACGGCGGTTTTGCAACAGCCATAAGTTTTGCGATGCCATTGTGTGATACCGTGTTCAGTGATACCATTGCGGTGCGCGACTGTGCCGTAGCCTACATTTTTACTGAGCGAATAGTGGTCGTCCAATATGGGATATTGTTGACAAAGTTCGTAAATATAATTGTCGCGGCCCGTTTTAGCTAATATACTTGCGGCAGCAATACCCATATATTTACCGTCCCCTTGCTCGATTGTTTGAAACGGGAGTTCTTGTATAGTTTCAGATGTCTTGTTAAACCATCTAACTGGTGTGAAATAATTACCATCTATTAGCGCAAAACATTTTTCTAAATAATTTTCAGTGTCGGGATTCATTTTTTGTGCAATTTCGCGAATACACGTATGCATTCCGTTCATTACTGCTTTTAATATGTTAATTTGGTCTATCTCTTTTTCATCTAATGATGTGACATACCACGCACGTGCATGTTCTTTCACATATTCGGCTACCGCATTGAGTTTTTTCTTGGATGAGAACTTTTTACTATCTTTGATATCTTTACCGTCGAAATCATCATGGGATTTAGGTAAAATAACCGCTGCGATATAGACACGCCCGAATAAACATCCTCTACCCGCTTCATCTATACATATTTCATATTCATTGTCTTCATCATAAAAACGTTCTAATGGTGCAGGTGGATTACGTTTGCTCATTTTATTTTGGATTACACTTGGTTATATCAATGTAATCAATTTTATATGATTTTTTCGCAGTATAGTCTATATATATTTATAATGAAGTTTCCATCTGTTGTGATATTTTTATTATTATTACTTCTTTTAGTAATTATTACTCGCAATCTTTTTTCGGCACAACAAGAAGGTTTAATTGGGTATAATAATGGTACGATTAATAGTTTGTCCGGTACAACCAAACAATATGAATTGCATGAAATACCATTATACAAGAAGGGCAAATCGGTGTATAAAATATACGATAATGTATATTTCGACCATAATGGTGCAGGGGAGTTAATAGTATTGGATGGTTCTGCTAACAATACTGATATCACAAAACTTACTGTATTAAAACGCGACGGTGAATCAGTGAGTTATTCGATTAATAGCGATTCCGACGAAAATAAATATACATCTTCCAATAATTATATAGATCATACATACCAATATTTTTCATATGATACCGCTACCGTTAAAAACACTGATAGATACAAGATTTTCTATTGTCCATTTGGACCCAATACAATTGTAATGATGCACGATGGAGCAGTAATGGTGGCGAATGCGTTCATTGACGCCACCAATGGTTGTACTGATATCAGTATCAATGACCTCAGCACAATTGGAACTAGTACTACAGCTGACTCCGATATTAATTCAATTGTTACAAATGCAGCCGATATTCATACTGGCTTAGATGGTAAGAACTTATACAAGGTATGGAACAATGCGTATTATGATTTATCCAACGGTAATATATATGAAATCTCTGGCAATACAGGAGTGGATACAGAAGTGGATACCCATAACCGAGATGACAGACAAACTGAAGTTTCTACTGAAACCCGTGAGTATTATAATGTGCCGACTCTTACATCTGACTGGATCGAACTAGCTGATACTGACGCATACATTTTGTATGTGCGAATTGCGCTTAAAACGATGATTATGGTGATGGGTAAGAGGTCAACCGGAACCGGAACCGAAACCGGAACCGAAATCGTATTATTAAACAAAGTTAGTTTCAATGAAGATGTAAAAAATATTGAACCAGCCCAAACATCTTCTACTGCAAGCAGTGGAACGGATGAGACACCCAATAACAACGACGCGGATAACAATAACCGAATGAATGCAGATTGGAACAATCGCAGTAGCACTACTGCCGAAGAAAGCGACGAAGAAGAAACGTCCGATGCATATGGTGGACCATGGGAAAATCCAGATGATTACATCCGCAAAACGCAAATTGTGCCTCCAGTGTGTCCTGCGTGCCCCGCGTGCCCTAAAATAGATTTATCGGGTATTTGCACCAACTGTGGTGGAAATGGCGGGGCTGGAGCAATGGGTTCTGTCACTGGAACCGCGGCGGGTTTAGCTCGCGATGCTGGGTCTGGTGCAACGAACTTGGCCCGTGATGCTGGTTCTGGTGCAACTAACTTGGCACGCGATACTGCAAGTGGTGCCGCCGGGTTCGCCAAGGACACAGCAGGTGGTGCGGTTGGATTAGCCAAAGACACCGTGGGCGGGACTGTTGGATTAGCCAAAGACACCGTGGGCGGGACTGTTGGATTAGCCAGAGAAACTGCGGGTGGCGTTGGTGGAATGTTGAAATCAGCTGGATCGGGGATTGCCGGTATATTTTCTAACGGAGCTGGCATGGGCCAAGGCATGGGCCAAGGCATGGGCCAAGGCATGGGCCAAGGCATGGGACAACGCATGGGCCAAGGAGCAGGTTACAATACTGGAGTAGCAATGCCTCAGCACAGTATTTCTACCCGCACAGGAACTGACCAAAACGCGCCCATTGACCCATATTCATATTATGGACAGCTTCCATACAAGGGTGCAACAAATGTGGTCCCTATTACAGCGGACTTCAGTTCATTTGCAAAGTAAATGTATATTGACAATAACAATACTTATCAATATATACAAATCGCGTAAAAATGATAATAAAAACTACTCTTCAATATGTAATACATGGACACGCAAATAGTTAATAATATATTACAACGGACACAAACGATAAAAGAAATAAAAGCAATACTGGAATCGTTCGATGAAAATGCTGACAATGTTTTATTCAAAAAAGGTATATATATTTATGGTGGTCCGGGATGCGGTAAAACCCATTTCATAATGGAACTATTGAAAGAATGTCAATATGATACTGTCAAATACGACGCGGGAGATGTTCGCAATAAAACACTAATAGATACGATTACCAGTAATAATATTTCAAATCAAAATGTCCTTGACATGATGGCACGTAAAACGAAGAAAATCGCCATCGTGATGGATGAAATTGATGGAATGAATAGTGGGGATAAGGGCGGCATTACTGCGCTCATTAAAATCATACGTCAAAAGAAGACGAAAAAGCAGCGCCTAGAAAACAAAACCGCCAATCCCATTATTTGTATAGGAAATTACAATGTAGATAAGAAAATAAAAGAACTGATGAAAGTATGCAATGTATTTGAATTGAAAACCCCTACCGAGCAACAAATTATCAGCATTTTGAATAATTCATTACCTAATTCCAAAGTAATAAAAGACAACACTCGCATTATTATCAAATATATACAAAATGATATGCGTAAATTGGCGTTTGCATATAATATGATAAAAAAAGAACAAAATACTACAAACGTTCCCAAACTGCTGAATGTATTTCATAATAAAATGTTCAATGAAGATCCAAAAACAATTACGAAAACGTTATTGAATAACCATTTTCCATTGGACCAACATGCGACAATTATGAATGAGACAGATAGAACAATAGTGGCTCTATTATGGCATGAAAATGTAGTAGATGTTTTACAAGAATACAATACCGCAATATCTTTTCCATTATATTCAAAAATGTTGAAAAATATGTGCTTCTCTGATTATATAGACCGAATTACATTTCAACATCAAATATGGCAGTTTAACGAAATGAGTTCTTTAATGAAAACCTTTCATAATAACAAAATATATCACGATTATTTCAACAATAATGTGTCCACATTTAGTCCCGATGAAGTGCGATTTACAAAAGTATTGACCAAATATTCAACGGAATACAACAACATGTTATTCATATATCAAATGTCACAAAAATTGGATATGGATAAGAAAGACGTATTTGCATTATTCCAAGAAATGCGGTTATATGCAGGAGAAGAGTTCAATGACGCGAATATGATTTCCAAATACGAGCAAATATTTGACGATTATGAAATTACCAAATTAGATGTTCGGCGAATGTATCGTTATTTGGACAAGACTGTGAAAAAAGATCTGAATGTGGTGGACGATTTAGATGACGACGCATAGTCATTATACATTGTATGTGTAGTTGTATACATACAATGAAGTTTAGATATTCGTTTCATTACCCGATACTTCAATAACACTATTATCCGGAGATTGTGTTGCTTTCATATCGCTAATTTCTTTGGTAAGTTCACCGATTTTACTGTTTGCATTATTGAGTTGTGCCGACATTGATTTCAACTGTTCTTGTTGGTTGCGCAATAGTTCGACTATTTGCGGCATGGCCAGTTTTTGCGGTGGTTGACCTGGTTGTTCAATAGTAATTGTTTGTCCGGCCGAGAGCTCTTGCAATTGTTGCTGCTGTTTTTTGATAATTTCTACCACCTCCACGTTGTTTAGTTGTTTTGTAGTGCCGTCGGCTTGTTGAATTGTAATTGGGGCACTTTGTTTTGCTTCTTCTACCATCTTGGCTCGGTTAGCCTCAATTACTTTAATTTGCTTCAATACATCGGGCTTCATCGCCGGTTTTCCTGGGTCATAATCATCGAGGAGCTTGTCAATATCTTCCAAGAAAAATTTTTTGATATCGGCTTCTTTGGTTTGACGAATAAATGTCGTAACCGATTTGTCCGATTCTTTGAATACTTGTGGGTTCGGATTATCAAATAGCTTGCGCTTATCAAATGTATTGTGTTCATGTGAAAAAACGAGGATTGTTTTGACTGGGTCGAGCTGTACAAACGGAATAGTATATTCTTTCAAGAACTTCTTTTCTTCTGCTAACGCAGCCTCGTCTTCATATTTTGTCTCGTCCAATAACTTTTTGCGGAATGCAAATGTTCCAGCGGTGGCATGATTTTCGTTATATGGACCACATTGCATCATTTTGTCCATGCCTTTGAAATACACATAAATCTCGGAAGAACCAGCACACAATGCTTCGGGCTTGGATTGTAGTCGCTCCACTGCATGTTCAATACGCTCGGGTGGGTAATAATCGTCATCGTCCATGTATACTATAATCGTTCCTTTCACGAACTTGTGCATATAATTGCGCTTTGCACCCAGAGACATTTTCTCTTCAACTTCATAATATTTAATTTGTTGGATTCCGGATTCGTTAATCAAGTCACGCACTTTGTCGGTTCCGTCGTCTACAATGATCCACTCAATGCGGTCTTTGGGATATGTTTGATTTTTGAAACACGCAAACATAGTTTTTATAAATGGCCTACGATTGTAGGTGGGTGTGCACACAGAAACCAATGGATAATACGTTCCATTACGGAAACCATTTTTATTCTGCTTACTTTTGACTTTCTTGGGCATATGCGAATACATATATTCAAGTGCTATATTTATACTTGTTATGATTTTTATAATATTATTGTGATGCTTCAACAAAAGAAGATGTTTTCATGAACTGATTGATTTTATATAAAACCAATAATATACTAGCCATCGCGAGAGGTGTAATGAGTCCTATTATATTGTCCTTCATTGCATTGGAACCACCCCATGTTCCGGGAACTCCGTTAGGAAGTCTTATTCCCATATCAATCATACTTACTATCATGATGATTAACATGGTGACGGAAGTGCTGAAGAAAAATAGTGTATTGGATATGGTATATAATGCACGCATAATGTGCGTCCACCACGAGGTTTCATCATGTTGGCATGCTGACGTTTTACTGTAACTGCCCTCTGCTTTGTAAATATGTTTGAGAATATCTGTATTTTTCCAAAATGCAAATAGATTTGAAGGCGTTTTTGCTTCATATATGAATGTTGCAAATAATGAATATGCTATAAAATAAACACCAGCTAGTCCAATCCCAAGAGGAATGTTGAAAAACAATACCCATACAAAACGTAATATGAATAAAATAATATTAAGAACACTAGAACCAGCTATTGCATGCATACTGGAGCTTTTTACAGCTTCAGTGGAAAATGCAAATCTTGCATTATTGAAAGTGGGGTTATCCCAAGCCTCATTGTAACCACCAATTTCACTCTGCACAAGCAAATATGCAGACCATATCCATATTGCTATGCTTAATACAAAAACCAAAGGGAAAGCTTCTATATTTTTCACCAATCTTGTAAATATATTCCCTTCTCCGGTAAATCCGGTATTTATATCGGTATAAGTGAACGTTGTAGTTGCTAACAATAATTCTTTGAATATGATGAAAAAGTTGAAAATAAATAGCAAACAAACAATATATAATAATAACATACGCATACTACCGTTCGTCCAAGATTTGCTGATATTTGGCACACCATTTGTAATAAACGAATCAAACTTACCGACTATGCGTATAGATATTTCAAAGAACCAGTTGAAAAAGGACACACCGATGCTATCATTTTCTCGCATAAACTCGTCGTATTTTTCAAGTATAGGGTATATTTTCTTTTCGGTTGCACCCGTTGGAATATAATATGTAACATAATACCAATTGAAAATAACATATGCACTCGTAATTGCAGCGAAAATCCAACCCAAGTAATATCGTAATATTTTAGTAGTTTTCTGGATGTCTTCTTGGTATTCTTCATTATCGTCAGTTTTCTCTTTGTCACGCGTGCTATCCACCACAATCTTTGCAAAACCGTCGAGCCAATTATCAACGACATCAAACGTGTCTTCAACGAATCCGACCACTACACCCCCTAGGTTATTAATTTCTTTTGTTTTGCGCTTTGACGGTAATCCATCATATTCTTCTTCGGGATAATACAACTTCGGCTTTTCATCGTTATAAAATCCTTCTTTTACGTCGGTAGCAGGTCCAATCGTTTCAAACTCTTCTATATTTTTGAAGTTGTTTTTCACTTTGCGCTTACGAGGCTTTTTATTACGTTTATCTTTGACGGTTTTCATTTTATATATCATATTTGCAGTTTGAAAATTATCCGTATCATTTTTTTTATTGTTTCCACTAAACTCTATATTCGCGTCATTAGACGACATTATATATAAGAAATACGCTATTATATATAATGATGATACTATATTTTGTGTAGTCTAGCGTGAATACAACATTCCACAATTACCGCCCACGAACGATAATACATTATATCGTTCTTCATACACGGTTAAATTGTAATTATATTCGAATAGTCGCCAATTTGATTTACGGACACCAATAGGTTCTCCGTCTTCATTGCAAATATATTCATAATTACTATTGATGTTATCAATGGTGGGGGTGTATGTGGTGACTTCAAGTTCAATTGTTTTAAACTTACTGGTATTGATTGCTCCGGATGGTTGATACACAAATGGACTTGTATTTAAACAGAAATTATAACAATATATTCCGTCTTTTGCATTTCCTTGTGTGCGTGTGTATTTTTCAATATAGTCATATACGCCGCGCGTCATGGTGTTTTCGCGATATTCACCATTTAATAATATACCCATTGATTCCAATATTTCTTTACGGTTGATGCTACTATAATCGCCAGTGACAACTATACCCGTATTGGTTTGTTCCTTTGGATTGACAGACATGTTGTAATATTCGAGGTTACCATCATCGTCCATATAGGCAATGTCTGTATCTTTGTCATATACTGACGGCTCCGAGTTTGGTACCAAACTTACATTTACTGGTAATGTTCGGTAAGGCCAATTTGTATAATTGCTCCACTCGTTACGCAAGTTCACGTCGTTGCGTTGTAACATCATTGTCCAACTGGAAACCATTCCATTAGAATCCAACTTTACACGCTTTGTTCCACTAATGTTCTCAAACTTGTATTCAAACACGTCCTTTACTAGATATACTTGGTCTTTCGCCGCAAATACTTCGGTTTCGTCTTTTGATAAGAAGCAATATGTAGACATCAAATGTATGTCCGCATTCCATGTCTGTACTTTGTTTTCATATGGAATGTTTGTTGATAAATCAATTGCTGGTGGGGTTTGCAAGAAACGGTATAATTGAAAACGAGGTTCGTTGAAGTCGGGACGAACATATGGATACACATTGTCTTTATCGTGCGGGTCTCTCACTTGAAATAGGTCTTGTATAGGTCGCATAGTAATAGATATTTCTAACTCATTATATTGTAGTGCAATTAGAGGAAAAGCGCATGCACTATGCAGAGTGAACCACGTATTTATCGGAATATAAAGGTCGCGTCCACGGATAGATGGTTCGGAACCAACCACATTTGGTGTGTATTTCGCGCACGGATATGCATTGCGCCGGCCAAAAGAATATGCGGGGTCGTTAAACTCCGGAATGTTTCCAGTCATTTTGTTATATAGATCCTTCTTTTCCGCAGTGAAATCGCGTTCTACGAGAGACGCCAAATATTCCCCGCTGTATTTTTGCAATACGAGAGACCCACATGTAATTTCTACTTCTTTTATCATGTATGTGCCCAAGTCATCAATCCATTTAAACTCATATGGAACCCATTCATAATTGTTGTCTTCACATGGAGAAAACACTGGACTCCATATATCGGGTATTGTGACAACTACATATGTGTCCATCAATAAATCCGCATATCGAGGGATCTTAAATGAGAACTTGGATGGCTCAGTTCTGCGTAAATCGCGAGAACCACTATAGTCTATCCTGAACTTTTGAAGCCCGAAATTACTATATTTTGCATAAGTTACTTTGAAGAAGGTTTTTGTAGGATTTCCCGTTAAAAATATATTATTATTGCCGAGTGCTACGATATTTAGTAATCCACCTGCCATTGTTATATTATGTATAGATTTTTATTATATCGGTTTATATATACAATATAAATGAAGTTCTTGTCATTTTTACATATTATTATTAGTCTTTTGATAGCGTATATTATTGTTCGTCATATTTACAGACGTTTCTTTGTGAAATCTACTCATTATATTGAGAACATGGAGAACCAAGATGATGAAAATGACAGTGCAATGATAGACGAACTCCGTAAAATTAGATCAAAATCGCCAGAAGAGCACGTGAGTTATGTGAAAAGTGTCCAGGAAAAGAGAACCGGTATGCCTTTGCGCGATTATTACATCAAGGGGTCGTATAATACTGCGCGAACTGGTGATTATATGAACCTAAACATGATTGAACACGTTCTTTCGAGAGGTGCCCGTTTCTTGGATTTTGAAGTATTCCATGTGTTGGATAAAAATGTGGACGGCGTATATTTACCCAAGGTGGCATTTACAACTGACCCCACATATAGATTATTAGAAACTAAAAATAGTTTGTTGCTATCGGAAGTGTTATCAACCGTTATAACGAACGCGTTTTCTGAATCGTCGCCTAATAATGGCGATCCGGTGTTTATTAATCTCCGCATCAAGACGAATGATTCGGCTGCATACAAGAAAATCGCCAAGATTGTAAGCGAACAATTGTCCGATAAACTTTACCATAATAAAATCACCGGCGAAACCAAAATGAGCGAACTAATGGGGAAAGCAGTCTTGCTGGTGGATAAGACTATGCGCAATGATTATCGCAAATATAGTAAATGTGCTGACGAAACTGATACGTCTTGCTATGATTTGTATGATTATGTCAATTTAGAGAGTGGTAGCGAACTCATGTTCAAATATCATTACACTGATTTGATGGAATTGGCGGGAAATCCCGCTCAAATAAAAGACGACGGGATACATACTACTTCCACTACGTCCAAATTGGTGGTGCCCGATATTACACCAAATGATTCTAATCCCGATGTTTCTACTATGGTGTTGAAATATGGTTCTCAAATAATATTGCCACAATATCAAATAACCGATAAATCTTTGGAAAAATATGAGCGTTCATTCAATGCATTGAATGGTGGTGTCGTTCCTCTTGCGGTCGCCATAGAATACTTTTATAATTTGGAACAGCAATAAAAATATTACAATAATATATACGTGTTAATATATTATTATGAAAGGGTCCAAGTTTAAGACCGAATTATGTAGTAACGATATGACATTTAATGAATGTGAACTCGCGATTTTGCGACATGCCGTAGATGAAACCGAAAAGATTAGCGGCATTAAACAAGTAAATAATGAAGATGTCAAGAAAATGTTGGTTCTCGTAGAAGAGTTTATTATTAAGCATAAATTGGTCTGTTATGGTGGCACCGCAATCAATAACATTTTACCCAAATACGCACAGTTTTATAATCGAGATATTGAAATCCCCGACTATGACTTTTATTCACCGAATGCGTTGGAGCACGCAAAAGAGTTGGCCGATATTTTTTACAAGGCCGGATACAAAGATGTGGAAGCAAAGGCCGGTATCCACTACGGAACATTCAAGGTGTTTGTTAATTTTATACCGATTGCCGATATTACGTATCTTGTTCCCCGCATTTACAATATTATTCAACAAGAATCCATCAAGATTGCCAATATACGCTATGCACCCCCGGATTTCTTGCGCATGTCCATGTATTTGGAGCTGTCGCGTCCGGCTGGAGATGTTTCGCGATGGGAAAAAGTAATGAAACGTTCGATATTGTTGAATAAATATTATCCAATGAAGTTGGATAAGGATTGCGCGCGCATTGATTTTTATGGAAAGGCAGATAAATCAAAGAAGTCGCATAAAAAAACGCAAAAAGAAGAACCACCGCAAAACGTAAATAGCGTATTACGCGAAGCCCTCATAGATATAGGTGTAATTTTCTTTGGTGGGTATTCGACACAGTTGTATTCAAAATATATGTCGGATGATAAGCGAGAACTCGTAAATAAAATCCCCGATTTTGATGTGTTGAACGAAGAGCCAAATAAATGCGCAATGATATTGAAAGAACGCCTTTCAAAAATAAATGTTACCAATGTGGAGTTGGTTGACCATGAGCCAATTGGCGAGCTGATCCCCGAACACGTTGAACTGAAAGTGAATGGGAAAAGCATGGTGTATATTTATAAACCCATTGCTTGTCATAGTTATAATAAAATCAATATCAAGGGTGCATCTATTAATGTTGCGACCATTGATACGGTTCTTGCGTTTTATTTGAGTTTTGTATACGCGGATATGCCTGAATACGATACGGACCGTTTGATGTGCATTGTAATGTTTCTGTTTGATGTGGAAAAGCGTAATCGTCTTGCACAAAAAGGTATTTTGAAACGTTTCAGCATTGATTGCTATGGAAAACAAAATACATTGAGTGATTACCGCTCAAAGAAAACGGAAATGTATAAAAAACTGGCTGATAAACCCGGTTCGGACGAATATCAAATGTGGTTTTTGAAATACATTCCGCATCGTATCGAGTCTATCCAACAGAAAAAGAAAGAAAAGAGAGCGAAGACGCAATCTAAATCAAAGAAAATTGCCGAAGGTTCTCAAACAAAGAAAAAAGGAAATAGATTATTATCTCTTTTAAGAAAAACTCGCAAACAATATTTTGAAGTATAATCAGAGTTCACTTAAGAACTTGATGCTGCGAGATAGTGTGTAATACGACGACCCGAAAATTATACTTTTTATGAGTAATCCAGTAAAATTATAATTACCATCGCTGCTGTAAATGTTCAAAAACGACAAATGCTTTATAAACCAGTTGTTTGTGGCTGGTAATTGGAACGCGAAGAACAATATGCCTACGAAAATCGGGACTTGGAGTTCAGACAATATATAATCCACCGTGTTTTCGTATTCCTTTTGTTGTTCGTGTTTTTTCAATTTATGTTCGGTAAATGCTTCTTGTTCTCTTACATAATCGTTTTGTGTTGGAGGGGGCGGGATATAATTCGCTTGTACGCGTGGATCGTTCGAATATTGTGTAGTGTCTTGAGGAATATCTCTGGAAGGTAAATGCTGAATAGGGGTGTTTGATAACTGATCGCGTTGTTCTTGTGATAATGGTTGCATCCTCGGCGTAGCATCGTGAAGCGAATGCGCGGGGGTTTCAATCATTTGCCTTTGTTCTGAAATACCATATGGGTTAGGGTGAACGTTGATAGGCATATAATTCGTGGGCAAATCGCTTTCTAACTTCACCGCCTTTGTGTTATTTACGTTTATTGTTTGTGGTTGTTGTATAAGATTTACATGTTGTTCTCCGGTATCGTTTGGGAGCTCGGCTATACGCGTGACAGTATTTTCCATTATTCTATTCTATGATATAATAATTGTATATCATAGAAACGTCAGTTAAACGAATAGTAAACCCCATAAACAATTGTAAAGTCTCTAAATGGTAATTAGTTTTCTTTGTCATCTGTCATTTTCAGCGATCGTTTTAAATCGTCGCATTTGGCGGTTTCTAAAGAATACTGATAACACTTGTCACCATGTTTATATGTTTTGTCCGCGAACTCGCTTATTACGGGACCATTGAAACGAATGCAGTTCTTTTCAGTGCATACTCTGCGAAAAAGTGTAGCAATACCTAACCCAAGTAACACTGATATGAACATGCGGCCAATGTTTGTGTTCAATAATCGTTTTAAATCCATTTACTATATATGCAGAAAAAATGAATGTGATTACGTTTGTATGGGGATTTTTGATAATTCACCATCTTTGGGACATTTGACTTCTTTTTGCTTAGGCACAAAGCAAGTGCCAGTTTCGTCTTTGTATTGAATTACATCTACATTATCGGGAGTAGGATAGACGTATATTTTTCGCATATCGGGCATGGTCACGTACACAGCAAACAAGCCTAGTAATAAACTGATTAAAAATATCTTGAAATCGATAAATCTTGATAAACTGGGCATCTATAAAATCTATAGAGACAAAAAGTTTATGTGGTCTTCTTCTTTTTCTTCTTCTTTTTCTTAGCGGGTGCATCGGTAGGAGGTGCTTGCTCGGTTGTCACCATTTCGTTAGCGGGTTCTTGGCCTTGACTGGGTTCTTGGCCTTGACCAAGTTCTTGTTGTTGTGCTTGTTGAAGTTCGTATTGTTGCTGTTCGACCAGACGTTGTCGTAGCATTTCTTTCGTGCGCTCCAATTGATCCGCCTGCTTCTGCTTTCGTTGTGCTAACTTGTTGCGCATACGCTCTTTTACAGAACTCTCTTGTGTTAATTTATTCAACGCATTTTTATTAATTCGCATTTTACCACCTTGACCGCCGCCCATGGACTTTGCCATGTTTTTAAACATCTTGGTAAAATTGGCTTCGCCGCCCATTTCTTTCATCTTTTGCATTAAATCTCCGGCTTCAGAAAGTAGTTCTTCTTTAGAGATTTCGCCACTTTTCATTTTCGCCTCCAACTTAGTAGTCACGGTTTTCATCAACTCTGTTATTTTCTTTGGGTTTTTCATGAGTTGTTGAATCATGGCGGTGGGATTTTTCTCGTCCCCGCCCAATAAATCCTTGAAATCGTCAGCAATCTCGTCGGCTAAATCCTTTGCAAGGCGCCCGATTTTACCTTCAAATAGCGTCTTCAAGTGTTCTCCCATTTTCTCAATGTCTGGCATTGACCCTCCGCTTCCGCTTTCATCCGAACCCATGTTCTTCTCAAACTCTTCGCGCATTTTGTTGATTTCTTCTTCGGTTGGCTGCGGCATATCTCCAAACATTCCTTTCATATGTTCGGCAAACGCCTCTTCTGACGGTTCTTTGCCAGTGCCATCTTTCATATTATCGAAAAAATCGGTAATACCACCCATTGTTTCCTTCATTTTATCATTTAACACCGATTCATCAATACCTTCGAAAATATTCATTGAATCGCCAAACGATGACTTGTCTTGCAAGTTTCCAACAACCGTAAACATAATTAGTTGCAAATATCGCCATAAAACGTTCCTAGATTGCTCGCTCAAGTCTGATGTCTTGAACAATACTTTGAAATCCAAGTTTGGCACGATACATAGCGGCTCTTCGCCATCAAACATTTCTGCATTTTGATACAAAATATCGAAAAATCGTTCAGGTAGTACCGCTTTATAATGTGCCATTAGTGCGTGCAGGGTTTCATCCGTGATTTCGGGGTTATTCCACACTGCCAAAACGTCTTTGTGTTCTGGGAAGGTATTCAACAAATCTCCAATGAAGTCCTTTGTCAACGACCTGAAGTTTTTTGGTAATTCTTCCATAAGTATAGAGAACCTCTATTTGAATATTTATATACTTTTGGTTTCATAATCTTTGATATTTATAGTCACATAATGTATAATGGAAAACGAAAACGAAAACGAAAACGAAAAAGAAACTATAATAAGCAAAATCCAACGCAATTTTGTGTGTGTGAAAACCAATCTTATAGAGATTCAGGCGATTCGTCGCACTATTGCCGATAAATTGATTGAACTAAAAACACTCCATTCTAATATGGTCCGCGAAAACCAGAAAGAAATATTTGTGTTTTGTTTGGACTCATTTTATTTTCAATATAAACTGTTTGCCATGGAATTGGACGCAATTAATCGTAATTTTTTGATGATCAATAACCGAATGTATTGCAATTATTATAAATTGGGGGTGATTGTTGGAAAATATATAGATGAAACAAAATTATCGTTCAATACTGGGGACGTAAACCTGCATAAAGTAGTAAACTATAGCGATTTAGAACCTATGAAAGAATATAAGTTAGAAAATATTTGTGAGGTTCATGAAAACTTGGTATTGTTAATTGAGAACATTTACGAAGAAATATCAAGAAACCAAGCAAAATATGAGACACATAAGAAAACACAAAAAGGTGGGTTCTCAATATCGAATTATACAACTACTTTGAAGTTTGAAACCGCGTTGATGGGAGAACAAGCCGAATTGTATGTGAACTTTATGTCATTTTATTATAATTCTGCACGAAAACATTTGAAACGTCTGCGTTGTAAAATGGACGATTTTTTTAACGAAATTGAAAGTAATATATCAGAGCAACATGTCACTTCAGTTGATGATTTATCTACTATGAGCAATATGAATAACGATGATGACGATAATAATCCGAGTGCCAAAACGTCTGACGTCAATACAAATATGGCAACTCGCGATATATCAAAGAGTTTTGATACAAATAAAAGCACAGGAACGCTTACCACACACAGCACGATTACGATGGATACTATTATTCATACACCAAGAAGCGTGAATGATATATCCGGAATAACTTTTGATGAAAATGTAATTGAAACCATAGCCGAACATGAAATTGGTGAACAAGACATTAGTGGTCAAGATGTCAGTGGTATAGACGTCAGTGGTATAGACGTCAGTGGTCAAGATGTAAGCGGTATAGACGTCAGTGGTCAAGATGTCAGTGGTCAAGATGTCAGTGGTCAAGACATTAGTGGTCAAGA
>MDTC01060724.1_pt1 | contig 15825 bp, 15 predicted proteins | sample 811181 | NCBI WGS metagenome assembly MDTC01 (sample SAMN05326644, study PRJNA326480) | marine metagenome | isolation source: seawater | place: Pacific Ocean: North | collected 2011
AAAGCAGATGCTCTCCCAGCTGAGCTATAGCCCCAAAAACGATGTATGAAGTTTATTACCGATACGTAAAATATTCAACAATTAAGTCTTCATTGCCTTTGATACTCATTTTATTGCATTAGGCCGTTAATTGGTGCGTTTGGTCATAAATAGTTTTTATTTAATATGACAAATAATAAGTAGAGACAATAAATACAGCTTTTTAATGCTGGCATGTAATTTGCATCACTAAAAATGTATAGCATACCTATGGTTGGACAGACGTTTCCTCATTCACCCCTATTCCAGCCATAGGCTGTTAATTATTTCTCATGAATTTTTATTTGATTTTTAGTTATTTTTCAGGCGGGATACCTTTTTGAATTTTCCCTTTCATAAGCATTTTTGCAAAATATTCTCTGTCAGTTCTATTTCTAATTTGTTTGTGTTTATTATTTTGATATTCATCAAATAAAACACCTGATAGTATTTCTAGATCTCTCTCGCTCCATTTGTTTTCTAATCTGCATCTAAGCCATGATCTAATTTCACTAGCTGACATTTCATAAAGATTTTTCATAGATCCCTTACTTTTTTTATTAAAGTCTTCATTTATTAGATACGCATGTTAGTATGCAATAGATTATAAGGACATAACGATGAGAATAGTCAATTTTAACTACCTGAATCAAGCATATTTGCTTTTAAAAGATAGCGGTTTGATGCTTTCTAATAAAAGACTTCGAAGATGTGCTTACCTAGATGTGCATCAGAGTAATTACAAATCTTATGAATTATATAATTCCTATAGAAAAGTAGTAAATAGTGATGCAGCAGTTAATCAAAAACTAGCAATATTCTTGGTAATTATAATATTTATATTAATGTTTTTAGTTATTAGTTGAGATCTAAATGAACTGGATGCCATACATTCTAGTTTAAGCTTGCTTATTATTACTAAAAACAAAAAGTGTTGTGATGAAAAATGAGATTGCCTGATGGTGGGCAAAATGACTTTGTGTAAGCTGGGTTGTCAGTAACATGATAAGTACTAAAATTAATAAAATTCTTCTATCATTATTTGTTTTTAATAATTGCAAATAAATTATTAGTAAAAATATCAACGCCAGTGGACCGAACTTCAGAATTAGATCAAGAAATTCATTATGAAGATGGTCTTGTGGTTTGATATTTTTTAGGCTGTTATCATTAACATGCTTTCTCATATTGCTTTCAAGATGTTGAGGGCCAATTCCTACATAAGGATTAATTTTAATCTCTTCAATGCCATATAGAAGATAAAATAATCTTTGTCTAAGAGAGTAATTTTCAGTTTCTAATGGTTCTGCAATATTAATTTCACTTATTAGTAGGATTCGGTTGCCGGTAGAGTTAGGTATAAATAGAATAGTAAATATCAGTATAATCAAGGCTGCTATAGACGCCTTGTAACTCACTGATTTCCCTGAATGATATTTGATAGCAAAAGCGAGAAAGATGAATACTGTGATTATGCCTAGTATTGGCCCGCGAGTCTGAGTTAGCAAAAAGAGTATCAAGAAAATGATGGAAGAAAAAAATATCTCAAAAGACATTAATTTTTTATAAAATATGAAGTATAAACATATAGCAAACATAGTTGATGACATGCCAGCATAAGTAATGGCACTGCTTGAAGTGCCACGATAGCGAGGATACTCATTAATACTCAAAAATGCATCAGCATTATAAGCATGTACTAGCCCAAAAATAGCGCATAAGCTTAGAAGACGTACTATATGTTTATCATCAACTGCTATAATAAGTAACGGTAATAGTAGCAAAAACCTGAAGTAGTTATCTAATTCGTTTAGAGGAGTTTGATGATAAAAGCCCACAAGAAAAATATAAACAGTAAATAGCATTATGCTTTTTAATAAATTAGATCTTCTTTTTAAGTGATAATAGAGTTTTTTATAATTAATGATGCATATGAATAATGTAATTAATAAAAAAATATTTGCTATATTTCTATCCATGAAATTGAAAATGAAATATAAGCTAAACGTCCATACAGGCAATGTTTCAAGTAAATTAAAATTAAGAATCTTCTCTTTCAATTAAATATTTGTCCAGATAGGTATATTATATCAGTAAACACTCTACATCTTTTGCCAATCTTCATGATAGATAATGAGAAAGATGAAATAAAGGATTTTAGAAATAATTGATTTATCAAATAACTAAATTGAGGTTACGTTTTTGAAGAAGATACTTTTGACAGGTGCATCCGGGTATGTTGGTAGGGCTATAGTATCTTATCTTAGTAATACAGAGCTATTTTCGATTGATAGGAGCAGCGACAAAAACGTTGCAATAAAGTCTAAAAAATTTATACATAAAGATTTGAATAATCTCTCTTCAGAAGATAGAGATGATTTAAATAACTTCTCAGGTACAATAATCCACTCAGCTGCCGCAAGAAGCGATGACTCATTAAAACAAATATATCTTGATGATAATATTGCAGCTACGAAAGTATTCATTGATGCGCTTGACTCAAAAAAAATCAAAAAATTTATTCATATAGGTTCGGTAGCAGCAATTGATGGTGAATATCTGAATAGAGAAGGTGTCAGTCCAATATCATCAGATGACATTTACCGAATAACGAAATTTCAACAACAAGAAATAATAGAATCTTGGGCTATGAAGAATAATATTCATCTGATTATACTTGCTCCATCAGCTATTTATGATGCTGAATCAAGCTCAAACTCCACAAACATAGGCCGCCTGGAAAAAGCTATAGGTATTTTTAAATTTGCACCTGAAATTAATGTATACAAATCTCTTACATCTATGAAGAGCTTGGTTAAAGCCATTGAATATTTTTTAAACAGAGAAATAGAAAATATTAATCAAATAAATAATCATCTGATAGAAAGATACATAATAATTGACCGTCCGATTCAAACAGTCACAGAAATCTGTAAGAAAAAATTTAAAGCAAAATGTATAATTAAGATACCAGGGTTAAAGAAGATACTACTTTTAATAGCATTCTTAATCAATTTGATGAAACTAAGAAAAATAATACCATTGACGAAAGATCGTATTGAAAAACTCTATAAATCAACCGAATATATCAACGTTCGTGGTTATCAGGATTGGATCAATGAAGAAAATTAATTTAATTGAGCTAAACGAGATAAACTTTGAGATTATTCAACAGTATATTAATAAAAACCCTGGATGTTTCCAAGGTTTCGAAAAACTTCTCAATCTTAGGTGTTTTAAAAGTACATCGGAAGATGTTTACCAGCATATTGAACCTTGGATTCAATGGCCATCTGTACATACATGCCAAACATATGATCAGCATAAAATATTCCGATTAGGAGATATAGTGCATTATTGCGGAGAGCAAATCTTTGAAATGATTGAAAAAAAAGGATACTCCGTTGGATGTATAAGTCCAATGAATACAATTAATAATCTTAAAAAACCTGCATATTTTATCCCTGATCCTTGGACAAATACAAAGTCAGATAAATCTTTCCTGAGTAAGTCTATACACCGTGCTATGAAACAAGCTGTCAATGATAATTCAGAAGGCAAAATAAGCTTATCAACTTACGCGATATTACTCTGGGTAATTATAACTAAAACACAAATAAAGAATTGGTTCACATTCTTTAAGCTTTTCTTATCAAGAGGTAAGCCATGGAATAAAGCATTGATTCTTGACTTATTATTAGCTGATCTTTTCACGCATCTCAAGAAAAAAAATAAAGAGAATTTTAGTTGTTTATTTTTAAATGCATTTGCACACATTCAGCATCATTACTTTTTGAATTCTAAAATGTACAATGGAAGCGTTAAAAACAGCCAAAGTTATATTGATATCAAAGACGACCCTATTTCAGATGCCATTAAGGTATATGATAGGATCATCATCAATTTACTTGATAATTCGGATGAAAAACTAATATTGGCAACAGGTCTTAGACAAGTTCCAATCGATAAACAAGAAATATATTATAGACTAAAGAATCATCAAAGATTCCTAAACGCATTGGGCCTGAAGAATTTTAATGTTCAACCAAGGATGACTCGAGATTTTCTGATAACATTCAAAAGTGATAATGATCTAAAGCAATCTTATGAGCTACTAGGGGAATTAAAATGTAATGGTCAAAAACTATTTGGAGTAATTGAACAACGAAAAAATGGCCTTTTTGTCACACTAACATATTCAAAAGAATTGAAAAAAAATGATTGTATCACTATAAACAATAGATCTCTGATATTAGAAAAAGAGTTTGTGTTTGTTGCTTTAAAAAATGCAAAACATGATGCACTGGGATATGTATTTACAAACTTTTCACCTAGAATTTTTAAATCCAATGATCATGTAAGTATTATAGGAAAAGAAATAATAAATTATTTTGATGTTTGAACAAATACCCAGATCGTACTAATCATCTGAATGTGATTTGTAATATCTTCAATAATAATCTTTTAAATACATAAAAAAATTTATTTATTTGTATCCCATTTTTATCAAATGATTGCAATATTGATTTATTACTAATCCAAATATTTTTTAAACTTTTTGTACTTTCCCCGCCTATTTTCATTCTCACTAATGTTGAAGGAAAGTAAGTAGTAGAAATTTTATGCTTTTCAAGAAATCTGAGCATTAAGTCAAAATCAGCAGAGATTCTTAAATTTGTATCAAATAAACCATATTTATTATAAATATCTTTTTTTACAAAAAACGTTGGATGCGGTGGATGCCATCCTTTTTTAAAACTACCATGTTTAAACTCACTCGATTTCCAGAATCTTTTGACATTTCTTGTGTTATTTGGATCAACAAAACATAAATCCCCGTACAAGCTATCTGCTTCTTTATTTGAAAAAGCTTCAACAATATTTTCGATTACATTTTCATTAAAATATTCATCGTCACTATTTAGTATTCCGACAATATCTCCTGTAGCTAATTTTATGCCTTTGTTCATAGCATCATAGAGCCCTTCATCTTTTTCACTTACAAACTTATATAGCTTTGACCTATAGCTATCAATAATTTTTATAGTTTTGTCACTGCTCATACCATCAATAATGATATATTCAATATTTTTATAGGTTTGATTTAAAACAGAATCTATACATTGCCTAATTGTGTGCTCGCTGTTCAAAGAAACTGTAATTATTGAAACTTTCACAAGACTTTTCACTTTAAATCTTCAGCATCCTTTAAAATATTTTTGTATTTTTTATTAATTACTGAATTAGAAAAATTATTAACGATATGAGCCCTACCTTGTTCTGCAATTTTTGTGCGCTCTTTATTAGGTGTTTTAATAATTTCTTGTATCTTTTCACATAAAGAAACTTCAGAAAATGGTTTTGCAACTAGGCCAGATATTTTATCTTTGACAATATCTTTTAAGCCCGACGTACCAAAACATATGACGGGTGTTCCGCATGAAATAGACTCAGATGCAACTTGTCCAAAAGATTCTACGAGTGATGGTACCATAGTGCAATCAGCCATTGAGTAAATTTTTGCAAGACTTTTTTTATCATTTACATATCCTAACGATATGTTTCTAAATCCGCTTATTGACGACTCTCCCTTATTCTTACCAAAGTTTACTAAAACAACTTTAGATAAAGATATGTTAATATTTTTTTGTCTCAGCAAATCAAAAGCAGCATGAAGTTTATCAATACCTTTAAGTCTATTGTTCTTTATTGAATAGTTTTCGTAAAGAAAAACAAAACTATTATGTTCAATTTTTAATTCACTTCTAGTTTGTTGATTAGTTTTTTTATCTGTTGGACAGAAAATATCAGTATCAATTGGATTTGGAAGTAATCGTATATCCAAGCCTCTAAGCATTACGCTTGACTTAGCACGTTCTAACATCCAGCTGGATGGAACTAAAAAAATAATATCTTTTCGATTTATTAATTTGTAAAGTTTTATTCTCCATATAAGATAATTCCAATGTATTCCTAAAATGCCTTTTTTGAAAAACTTATAATTGTCTATAAATTGATTGAAATTGTCTGACATTTTATAGTGATGTTCTGACCCGCAGTATAACCACTCATCATGAAGAGAAATTATCGTCCCTGCTGGTATTTTTTCAAAATCAAATATGCTTAAAGTATCATTATTTATCCAATGGAGATGATGGATTGCTCCTATTTCATTTTTGAAAGATTTAATAACGGGCGTGTAAGAAAAAAGGTTAAGGGAGTGTTTAGTGGGATTACTATCTATTTGCAATTTGGACAATCCAAATGAAATAAGTCTTTTTATTAATTGAAAAAAACCTGCGTCATCTTGTGTGATTGATTTAATATCTATTTGTTTACCAAGATCATTAAGGATATATTTAAAATTGCTAGCCGCAAGAGCAGCTCCGCCTTTTTTTAAAGAGAATGATATTATTACTATCTTTGTCATGTACTGACTATACTTTGCCATGAAAAACAGTTTTTAACTATGGTTCAAGTGTTTATCGTATAAGTATCTACTAACAAAATATAAAAACATTAATAATATTAAAAAGTCAACTCATTGCCACTTGGTTATGGATTAATATTATTTCATAAAATTTATATTTTTTGGTTTCAAATAAAAAGCAACAATCACAGCAAATAACAGATTTGCTGGATATGATTCTGAAATACTGGATGTGACGCCAAATGATAAATAAATCATTAAAAATAAAAGCTTTTCTCTATCCCCATCTCTAAGAAACTTAAAAAATAAGTAAGTTACACCAGTCATAATTATGAAACTAATCAATAATCCAAGATTTATCATAATTCCTGCATACCAAGAATCTGTCATAGCTGTTTCTAAAGCAATGCCATAACTATTAGCTATAAGATGGCTAGTTGCAGTACCATGTCCGAAATATTCTGGCAAAAGGACGCTAAAGCCAAGTACATTAAAAAAAATAGCTATTCTAGGACCGAAAGAGTTTTCTACAAGTCCCGTCCTTCCTGAGAGATCATCGAGATATAACATTAAGATGACTGTAATTAAAATTATAATTATAGGGACATATTTGTATACGGCTCTCTTGATATAAAATATCACCATAAATAATACATATATACCTATGCCAGTTCCTGACTGAGTTAAAAATATACTTACAGGAATGAGTAAATATATTTTTTTTTCAAGGTCTGCTTTCATATAGAACTTACTAAAAAATAATACTATTACTGCAAACACCGCAGCAGTATTAGGAACAATGAATATACCCGGATTTCTCATGTAAGGATTCATTGCAAAAAAATATTGAATAATCTGAAGAGTAAAATGTAAAATGAACAAATAAAATAGAATCGAGCCAACTTTATAAAGAAAATCTTTTTCAATATGGTTAATCAAGAATGCGATTAGAATAAATGGCATCAGCCATCTCAAGCCAGATAGAAAAATTAATGTATCAGTAGAAAAATAAAATCCAGGCAATATTACTAATAGAAATATAAATCCTAAAATTCTTGCCGCCATACGGTTAATAGATAAATTTTGAATGATATGAATCATAGATATCAAGATAATGGCGATAAAAAATAAATCCTTTAATCCTTTAACATACACAGGAGTAATAGCCTTACTGTAGTTGAAAAAACCTCCCTCTCCGAATATTAACCAAAGAGATTCTTGGAATGTAAAAATTGGAGTTATAATTAACACTGTTAATATCAATTTATTAATAAAGATTCTTGATTTGATATCAGCACTTAACATATGTCATAACTTGGTGATAATCTTTTTGATCAATGAAGGAAGACTCAATCCCCGCTGCTAGTTCCTGAAATTTCTCATTATCCAGATTTATAATGATATCTTTTATATTTTCTCTATTTTTCATATCAACTATATAGCCATTTTTGCCATGATCAATAAGTTCACAAACACCACATGTTTTACTTACTATCACTGGTACACCAAAATATAATGCTTCTTCAACTACCAATCCCCAGGGTTCAGAAATACTAGGCAGTAAAAGGATATCGTGATTCTCGAAATACTTCTTTAATTCTAAATTAGTTTTTTTTCCCAAGAAACTTATATTTTTGTTAGCTTGACTTTTTAATTCTTTCTCCAAAGGACCTGATCCTATTATAGTCAACTTATGATCCATTAGTTCATTGAATGTACAAATTAAAGATTGAATATTCTTTTCGCTCGATAATCTCCCAATAAATAAAAATTTTTTATTATATTTTCTATATTTCAGGCATTTATTTGGTTTGTTTATTATGCCTACGCCCTTAGTAATCTTTATATCACCCTTATAATTTAATTGATCAAGTAAATTTTGATGGAGGCTCCCAGATGCGAATATAGTTGATATACGGTTTATAAAAATTTTTTTCATAAAGCCTCTTATACCGGTTGAGATACTCTCATTAACTGTCGACTCTAGTGCAAGACAATTGATTGATTTGTTATTTTTAAAAATTAGATACCAATCCTCTAACGTATCCCAACCGCTTACTAATAATTTCCTGTAACTTATTTCTTTCATGATTTTTTTCAGGCTTGATATGTTCTTTCTTATACTTCTATTCTCATAATCCTTATTATCTATGAGTCTATAATCAAACTTGGAATCCTTAAGACTCAGAAAATCATCAGATCTAATCTCAAGAGTATCATAGGCAGTAAATACAACTATTATTTTGAGTTTTTTTGACATCTCATTATATAAATTTATCTTATAAAAGTTCGGTATATGAGTGACTATGAGATAATCATACATATTTAAATATACCTATATGATTATATTTTTCTCTTATAAGCAAAATGATATGTAGAAGTAATACTGAAATTATGAACTTTAGAGACCAGCCACCGGTTTCTAGATAGCTGACAATTAAATGAGCCATGTTGTTAGTATATGGATGAACTATGAAAAGCAACATTGTGTTTGTACCCCACATAAGAATAAGTTTACTTTTTATATTAATCACTTTTGTCAAAGTTATGAGCAACAATATAAATGATACAGAATAAATGATATTTATAAATATGCTGTCAAAGTTTTTTAGTGACATATTTAATGGAGGTATGCCGTATAAAATAATTATTCCAAAAAAAACAAAGATGAGCATAGATAATCTTTTTTCATTTTGGAGCTTGCTATAATACAAATATCCTAAATATATAAACAGTATAGAATTTAATGCATTATCAATACCAAAAATTAGATCAAGTGAAAAACTTGTATAAAATAGCATAGAAACTATAGATATCTGAATAATGCTAGAATTTATTTTATTTATAACCACAAATACGATTAACCTTCCAAAAAAAAGTGTAGGTAGAAACCACAATACAAAACCATATGTATTAATTAAATGTGGGTAATCCATGAAAAAAAATATCCCTATCAATTCATTTAATACATCAATATTCTCTCTTCCAAGAAGGATTCTTTTAAATGGTTCGATAATCAATGCCAGAATAGAAAAAATAAAATAAGGAATCATAAGCCTATTGAAATTACTCACTGCAAAATCATTAATTGATTTTTTAATATCTATAAAAAACCCTGACAAAAAAAAGAATAGGGGCATGTGCCAAGAAAATATGAATGCATTTAAAGGAGAATCTATATGCCCCAAAATTACGGAGAGTATTCCTAAAGTTTTTAACTTATCTACCCAGTTTATCCTACTGCATGACATTATAATCTCTGCCAAATATGATATTTAGAAAATGTTTAAATAAGATCCAGAAATTCAATAAGATTAAAATAACTTTGTTAGCAACTTTGTTCTTCTCTTTTATGCGGTTATACTCTTTAAATATTTCAAGATATTTTCCATTACCAATGCCATCTGCTCTCCAATTTGCAAGAACAATATCTTTTGTGTATACATTTGGAAATTCCTTGTAAGATCTTAATAAATGATCGTAGTCCATACAGAATTTAAGATTAGGATCAAAAAGTCCATATTTTTGAAAATAAGATTTATGCGTTAGAAGACCTTGATGAGGTAGAGACATCTTAAACAAAAGAGATTTTTTATTAAATTTTTTTATATGACTTGTTTTTGAGATGATTTCTCCATTAATGTCTAATCTTTGAATTCTGGCGCTTATGAATACATGCTCATTATGACGAACACCTTTTAGAAGCATTTCAACTGCATCCTCGGATGTAAAGCCATCTCCATCGCCCTGGAAATTTATATAATCACCCTTTGCTAATTTTACACCTTTGTTAAATGCGTCGCTTATACCATTGTCACTCTCACTGATCCAATAATCAATTTGATCTGCATATTTCTTAATTATATCTACCGATCTATCGGTTGAACCACCATCAATAATAATATATTCAATATTTTTATAAGATTGATTAATGATGCTTTTAATAGTGTTCTCTAAGTATTTTTCACCATTTAAAACGGCAGTGATAATTGTTACTAGAGGAGCTCTCGCACTAAGCTCTTTTTCATTAATATTGTTAATCAGTCAGACCCTCCAAATTTCAGTTATCTTTAACCTAAATTGTATTAATAATATTGAGGCAACAGTCATAATATAACTAAAAAATTAAAATTCATATGAATATAAGTTACTAAACTGATATTATCTAACTTTAAGTATTGTCTATAATTAGTGTTTTCAATCAAAAATAAAGATCAATCTGCTTAATAATGAATATTTTAATAACTGGAGGTGCGGGATATATAGGCAGTCATATTACTGAACAACTTATTAAAGTCTCTAAAGGTAAAAAAAATAATATTATTATAATCGATAATTTAGACACAGGATATCAATGCCTAATAAATAGACAAGCAACCTTTATCAAAGGCGATGTAAGAGATAAAAAATTACTGGTTAAAATCATACTTAATCATCAGATTGATACTATTTTTCACATCGCAGCAAATTCAAATATAAATGAAGCAGAAAAAGATAAACCAAAATATCGAAGTAATAATATTTATGGTACGAAAAATCTAATTTTAGCTACCAAAAATTCTACAGTTAAATATTTTATTTTTTCATCTACATGTTCAGTCTATGGAAATGTGGAGGGTAGCGTCAGTGAGAGGAAAAAACCTAATCCTCAAAACTTCTACGCATATACAAAACTTAAATGTGAGGAGTTAATAAAAAAATACTCTAAAGAATATGGTTACAAATATGGAATACTGAGATACTTTAATGTTGCCGGTGCAAGTGAAAGTGGACAAATAGGAGAAATAGAAAAATCACATGGGCATCTTATTAAAAATATTGCTCTTCAATCATTAAAAAAAAGACCAGTTATTGACATTTATGGATGTGATTATCCTACAAAAGATGGCACGTGTGTAAGAGATTATATTCATGTAAATGACTTATCAAATATACACATTAAAGGACTAAATTACTTAAAAAGTCATAATAAATCGTTTATTTTAAATTGTGGTTATGGCAAAGGATACTCCGTACTTGAAATAGTAGACGTCTTTAAGAAAATGAAAAATAATCTAACTATAAGGCGCCAAGATAGAAGAAAGGGTGATGTTGCTCAAGTATATTCAAATTCAAACAAACTCATAAAACTAATTAAATGGCGACCTAAATACAATAGTATTGATAAAATAATTAAAAGTGCCATCAAATGGGAACGTGAATATAAAAATATTAAAAAATAGGGTTTTAAATTATTTATTTGTTATTTTTATTTATGCTCTATTAAAATATTTTTATAAAGCTTAATATACTTCTCAGTAACTATATTGCTATCAAATTTTTGAATGATATTTTGTCTAGCATTATCGCTTATCTCATCGTATGACGATGAATGTAAAATCCACTCAATACCATGACTTAAGTCACTTGCATCAAACGGCTTTGCTAGATAACCATTAATTTTATGTCTTACCATGTCTTTGTTACCCCCTATATCAAAACATACAACAGGTGTGGCACATGAAAGACTTTCCATAATAATATTTGATAAATTTTCTTGTAAACTTGGGACTATTAGTACATCAGCAGCACTAAAAAGTTTAATTAAGCTACTATCATTACTTATACTGCCTAAATAGTGCGTTTTAAGGTCAAAAGAATTTGTTTGTGTTTCATCATTACCAAATATAACTAACTCTTTATCCTGAGGTGAGAGATAGGGTAAAGATTCACATAGTTTTTTAAAACCTTTACGCGGATCACTTGTTGCTCCCATAGCACCAAAAAGTATAAGTTTTTTATTTTTTGGCAATTTGAAAATGTCTCTAGCTTTAGATTTATCAAATGGTTTGAATTGTGTTGTGTCTATCGAATTGGGAAGATTTATATGTTTCTGATATTTAAAAAGAGCGCTAGATTTTGAACATTGATGAATCCAATTACTAAGACCCACTATAGTCATATTCTTTTTAATATCATATATCTTTCTTTTTTGAATGAGAATTTTTGAACTTAGATCATTCTGTTTTGTACTACCCAAAACTTTACAATTACCACATTTTTTTTCATAACCATGACAATCTTCATTATAATGACAACCTCCTGTGAATGGCCACATATCATGAAGACTCCATACAATAGGTGCTTTTATTTGTGCTAAGTCCTCAATGGTCATCATACCGCCAGATATCCAATGTAAATGAACAATGTCAGGATTACGTGTATTTATTTTTTTTACTACACCTCTTAGACCCAACGTAGGAGAACTGAAAAGTGTTTTTGAACGATGTTTATATAAATTTACTGGCAATCTGTTAAGTCGTGTCCGAATCATTTTTGTTATATTTTGAAATTTACTACTCAAAGATATAACTGTGGAGTCATCACTATTTTTTTCTTGCACAAGCATCTCGCTATCGACTCCGCAATTCAAAAGTCCTTTATGGTGTCTATATGCTGCCCTTGCTGCTCCTCCACCATTATCTAGCGTATTTACTATGACAACTTTCATTTAATAAGCAATTTCTTTATGGGTCGAAGAATAAATTTTACAATTTCGATGATAGGAAATAATATTTTAGATACCTTTTCATAAAAACGTATTTTTTTCCAATTAAATGAAGGTTCGCTCTGTTTTTTGAAAATAGTTGCATGACTATTATTTAATTTTTCGACAACCTCCAGTCCCATCATTTCTGCAAACATATTAAAAGAATGGCGAAAATGAAAATGTTGAGGTAAATGACATTTAATAACAGGCTCGAAACAGTTGGCTATTACTAAATATCCATTTTTTTTCACGCTTTTGACCATATCAGAAAAAGTATCGAGAGGGTCGAGGACATGCTCAAGAGTATCAGTGGCAACCAGACAATCATAATTTTTTTCTAATTGCTTAATAAAGTTTATGTTTTGAAATTCCTTTACTCGCCTTAATCCAAAATCACTTGGATACGGTTCGAATATATATACGTTGATATTTCTATCTTTCTCAGCGATAAGTCTCGCAAGTGTGCCAAAACCACCTCCATAGTCAACGACGTGTGTAAATGCTTTATTTTTAATCCAGTCGCTGATAGCGTGCCTATGGCTCATAGATAAATCATGCTGCTCAATAAAAAGACCATTAAGTAACCAGACCGGATGAGAGTAAAATTTTTTAATTTTTTCTGAGTCCATATCTAGACTATTGCAATCATAATTATCCCAGATCAAATCCATGAAATACCATGTTTGCTCAAGGTCACTCAAACCCTCTTTTTGTTTATCTAGAAGTTTTGATATTTCATCCCTCTCATTTTTAGTTAGTTTTTTGTCACTTAAATCTATGTTCATTTATATTCCGCTTGTTTGAGCCTATTTCTGATGTGAGATATTATTTTTTGATGACATAACATTAAGGATTAATTTAGTTTAAACCTATTAACAATTCTTTGAAAAATATTCTTTTTATTTTTTTGATAAAAATTCTTTACCTCCTTAATTGCCATGGCGCTCTCAATAATATCTATGTCAAAATCTATATTTTTATTCATGTTTAATTCACTAATGTATTCATTAGTGCTTGTGCAGTTAACGCCGCTGTCGTCGTGTCCGATATTTGTAATGAAAGATTTGGATGGATTCACACATAACCCTCGATTTTTATAAATTGTGGCATACCAAAAAATAGCCCAAGTATTAATTTTGCCATCCCTATTAGCTAAAATCTGACCCCAAAAATCCTCAACGCCATCAATATTAAACCTCTTTATATCACTGGAAGTAAACTCACTTATAGTTTCTTTTGTATTTTTTTTATATAGGGACCATCTATCTGACCAAGTTGCCCATCCCCAGCAATTCATTAGCCTCCATAAAAAAACATCGCCAAGCTGGTCATTAGAAAAGGGATAATTCCAACCACTGATGTGATAAACATCTTTTATTTCCTTAAAATGATCCAACGATTCATTCATATATTTTAGGAAAAAAGGACTGGATACTAAGTCATCCTCTAACACTATTGCTTTGTCAAACTCACTAATAACTTTAGTCACTCCGTCAATTATTGAATTTGCTAAGCCCCAATTTCTGTCTCTATAGATAATATTGATATTTTTAAAGCCATTTATGGTTTTTATATACTCTCTAACCTCATTAACCTTATACCTTTCTTTGTCATCCTTAGCTCCATCGGAAAAAATAAAGATTGTGCTTTTGTCAGCGAGTTGATTATCTAGGAGAGCCTGTACTGTTTTTTTTGTATGATCTAATCGATTATAAACAAATAATATTATCGGCGCTAATGTAATTTCTCTATCCACTTGATTAAATTATAGGTTATTTAAAACAAACTATCACATACTCTACTTAATGAGTATATTAAAAATATATTTTAATCGTTATTATTGAAATGTCTAAAATATTAAATCTATATCTATTAGAATTAATTTTATCTCAATTTAAAATTTGTATCTTCAATGTATGGATGATGTATATTCGATCTATTAGACGACTTAGAATTGAGCCAACTTTTAAGTTCAGCAGTACTAGAATTTGTCCAAGAAAAAACCTTCTCCTTGATTTCATATTCATATATCTCTTTTGATTCATTTCCATATAGCAAAGTTGGTATACCAAAATGATATGCTTCATAACTACATGAACTATATGCTGTAATATGATGAGTGACCTCACCAAAAAGATCATATAAATTCCTTTTACCAAAATCTATTGTATAAGCATTCGTATTAATTAGTTTTAATCTTTGTTTGCAATAACTCAATCCTTGTGTGTCATTTGGGTGTAATCTAAAAATAAAGTGTATATTTTCAATATCCCCTGTATCCAAAAATCTTAGTATAAAATCTGGAATTCGCTCAATATTATCGCCTTGCGGCGGTTGTAATGTCATTAGTACTCTGATTTCATTGGACTTAATATAGTCATCAACCATGATATTTTTTTTATAATAATCTATCCATGGAAAACCTCCAATGAAAGGGACGTGATGTTTTCTATTTGGCGAGTGCTTAAGAATATGATCGCAGCTAGGTTTTCCCCAACACCAAAATTTGTTAGGTATTAAATCATAACCTTCTTCTGGAATTTTCGTCCAACCGCTATACATTGCTTGGTACTGTCCTTGTTTTCCATGCTGTATATCAATTGTCGGTATGCCAAGTAGCTTTGCTGCTGCACATATTCCCATCGTCTCGGTTGTGTACCAACATGTTACATATATCTCTGTTAAAAATTTATGTTTAGAGAGTAATTTTTTTGCTGATTTAAACCATTGTGAGAGAGTGTGAAGTTCTTCCCGATATTCTTTTTGAAACTCTAAATTATCAATTTGTATTAGTTTAGCAATCTGATTGAGAATGCTAATTTGATTTTTATCGATGTAGATATATTCA
>MDTC01063698.1_pt1 | contig 15820 bp, 17 predicted proteins | sample 811181 | NCBI WGS metagenome assembly MDTC01 (sample SAMN05326644, study PRJNA326480) | marine metagenome | isolation source: seawater | place: Pacific Ocean: North | collected 2011
AATTTAATTCTTGCTTCTTTTTTTGCTTTACCATAAAATGTTTCTAATTCTTCTTGAGTTGATGAAGTAAAAATCAATCTACCTTTAAAAGAGATATTTTCAAGTGCTGAATACATACAGTTATTGATTTCAATATTTTTTTGATAAACTATTTCATCAGAACTATCTCTGTTAACACCGGCAAAATGAAAAATTATATCGTTTTTTGATATTTTTTTTGAAAGTATCTCAGATGATTTGAAATCATTTTTATTTAGAAATCCTATATCAAAATTTGAAGGATGGAACTTTAATGACCTTAATAGGTGTTTACCTAGAAATCCATTATACCCTGAAATTAATATTTTCAATTTAAATTAATTAATTTTTAAATCTTCTTGAATTTCTTGAAGGTCAAGAAGCATTTTCTTCATTTCCTCAACGTTTAATAGCTTTGTGTTATTTGAGTTATATTCTTGATTAGAAGTTTTAAATAGACCCTGATTAAAATATTTATCGTAGTTCAGATCTCTGTCGTCTGGGCATATTTTAAAATAGTTTCCTAAGTCTTCAGACATCAACATTTCTTCTTTTGTTACCAAAGTCTCGTACATTTTTTCGCCGTGCCTTATACCAATATTCTTTATTTTAGACTTTGAATCATAGATTTCTATTAAAGAGTTAGCTAAAGTCTCTACAGTAGCTGCTGGTGATTTTTGAACATAAATTTCTCCATTTTTTCCATTTTCAAATGCAAACATTACTAAATCTACTGCGTTATCTAAGTTCATCATAAATCTTGTCATCTTAGGGTTTGTAATTGTTATATCTTCATTACTTTTTATTTGTTTTATAAATAAAGGAATAACAGATCCTCTGGATGCCATTACGTTACCATATCTTGTGCCACAAAAAACATTTTTTGAATTTATTAAATTTCTTGAATTAGCAACCATTACCTTTTCCATTAGTGCTTTAGACATACCCATAGCATTTATAGGATAAGCCGCTTTATCAGTGCTTAATACAACAACTTTATTAATATTTTTATTTTTGGCAATTGTTAGAACATTATTTGTGCCAAGGATATTAGTTTTAACAGCTTCTATTGGAAAAAATTCACAAGATGGGACCTGCTTGAGTGCAGCAGCATGAAAAATTGAGTCTACACCATCTGTAACGTCACCCATAGATTCAATATCTCTTACATCTCCAATGTAAAATTTTAGTTTAGATGATTTTACAGAAGATCTTAGTTCATCTTGTTTTTTTTCATCACGAGAAAAAATTCTAATTTCATCAAATTGATCATCATTAATGTATTTGTTAATCAATGCTTTACCAAATGATCCAGTACCCCCGGTTATTAATAGTGTTTTCATGTATAACTTATATAACAAATATATTGATAATATATGTTAATATATATATTTGTATAATGATCTTTATATTTTAAAATAAACAGAATTTAATGCTTTGAACCATAAATTATTTATAACATATATTTATCACCCTACATTATTTATAATGAATTTATTTAGATACCCTTTAAAATCTTCTGATCTATTATATAGAGTTATAAATCAAAATATTTTCTCTTTATATGGATTTAGAATCAAATCACCAAAATCAGTAGATAAATATTTTTTTGCAAATCTTAACACTAAATTTAGTTCTTTTATACTTCAGAGATACGAAGAAGATGAAAAAGCATTAATTGAAAACTATTTAGAAAAAAATGATGTGGTGCTTGAACTAGGAGGGTGTATTGGTGTGATTTCTTCAATTATTAATAGTAAGCTAGAGAATAAAGAGAATCATCTTGTTTTAGAGATTGATCCTCGTAAATTCAATTTTTTAAAAATTAATAAAAAAATAAACAATTCTGGATTTAAATTATTCAACGGAGTTTTAAGTAATAAGAAAGGATTATTCTATGAAAGCTCAACTAATTTTCTAAGTGGAAGTTTGACTGAAAACGAAACTGAATTACCTATTGAGTCCTCTAGTTTAAAAAAACTAGAAATGAATTATAATTTAAAGTTTAATGTTTTAGTTATGGATATTGAGGGTGGTGAAGTTGAGGTAATTGAAGAAACAGATTTAGGATCATTTAATAAATTAATATTTGAAATTCATTTTAACAGAGAAGATTTAAAATATAAAAAAATATCAAAAAAACTAAAATCAAATATGTTCAAAATGATAGAATCTAAAGATAAAGTCGAAATATGGGTGAAATAAAATTAAGAATATTAAATATTATGATCAAGTTTTGATGAGAATAGCATGCCCATTTAAATTATGTATGAAATGGAAGTTTTCAGATACAAACTTATTCGCTAGGAACTCATTAACATACTCAGTAACTCCTTCAGCACCTCTAAATCCATAGTCATCAAATACTATAATACCGCCCTTTACCATTTTGGGTAGGCACCATTCAATTATTCCTTTTGTAGACTCATATGCATCCACATCACTATGGAGAAATGCAAGCTGATCAATATCTAATACTTTATGATCATCGGGAAAAATCCCAACTAATATTTCAGGCAATTTTTTTTGGACTTTACTGAATAAATTTTTAACAAAATCAACATTAGTGTCAGCATGCTCTCCACCTTGATAAAATGTGTCTTTAGTAGAGCCCGCCTTAACGACTCCCTTAAATGTATCGGCAATATATAGTTTATTATTTGCAGCAACATGATCTAATGCGGCCTGTATTATTACACTACTGCCACCTCTCCATACGCCAACTTCAAGGAATGCACCTTTAAGTTTTGCAGCCTGTGAAGCAAGTCGAAATAACTCATACATCCTGTATTCATCTACCATAGTATACTCTTTTGCTACTTCATAAACCTTATTAAAGGCAAAATCATTTTCCCATGGGGAATATGTTGCTTTTGGAAATATTCTACTATGCGGTATATTTGTGTTCCTTAAATTTTCTGATTTTTTTACTCTGTATACTCTAACTTTGTAACTATTTCCATTTCCAAAAAAGATTTCTAACAATTTTTCAATAATTTGTTTTATTGGTATTAATATTAAAGTAGTAAATGTTTTTTTCATGTTAATTTTTTTTAATTAGGTTGGATCAATTAAAGAAGAACTTAGCTGACTATGACATCATATATTATTCTAAACCTATCTTCTGCATTAAAATTTTTAGAAAAGGTTAAACTAGAGTTTTTATTATTTGTTTTTATATTTCTATTTAAGTGAAAGAAGATTTTTTTGGCAGCATCCTCAATACAATTTGGTTTAAAGTATTCTATTAAATTTGATTTAAAATATTTATTAAAAAAATAGTCAGCACAAACAATTTTTTTTTTCATAAATATGCTTTCGAGAGGTGTTGCTGAAAAACATTCTAAATTTGATGGAAAGAAAATTATATCCATTTGATTATAGAAACTTGGACATTGAGTTATATTTATTTCACCAACTGATTTAATGTTTTCTTTAAACTTTTTGCTCATTTTTCTCATTTCAGAATCATTGAGTGTCACAAAAAAATTAGTATCTAAATTAAAATTGTCAATTAGTTTCTTTTTAACATCAGGTAAAATTTTAAGATTTTTATGGATATATGATTTGCCTATTATCCCTATTTTAATTTTTTTTGAATTTACTTCAATTTTTTTCCATTTTTTTTCATCTTTAAAAATTTCATTGATAGAATTATGTGCAATAAAAATTTTCTTTTTTGGAAATAATTTTAAAAGCAGTTCCTTGATTTTATAATGTTCTACAATAAAAATATCTGACTTTGAATAAAAAAATTCTTGGATTTTGAACTTAATTTTTAGAAAATATCTGTTAAAAATATTTAGTTCTAAGTATACTTTATTATTTGGAAATATAATCCATGGTTGAGCAAATCCATTAATCCATTTTACATTACTTTTTTTAAAAGCATATGTAGGACCAAAAATTGTAAAAATTTTATCATGCTTATGAAAAGTAAGAATACAAAACCTATGAAGAAAATTCTTAACTACAATAACATTAAAATTCGATAAATTTATCTTTGTTTTAGTAATTAAGGTATTTAATTTAATTGACACAACAATAGTGTCTTTATGTTTATAATTTAATTTTGATAGATGATTAAGAAAGCTCAGGGAAACTTGAATTCCCCCACCAGCTTTAATATTAGAAAAATTATAAATCATAATAAATTAATCTAAAAGTGATATTAAATTTTTACACCAATAATCATGGTTTAATTTTAATGCAATAGCTCGAGAAGAATTACCAAACTTAATTTTTTGATTATTTGATAAATTTAAAAACTTATGAATTGAATTCTTAATTGAAATGTAATCATTAGGTTTAAATTTGAAACCATTAATATTATTTTGAACTAGATCAAAAGCGGATCCACAATTTTCTGAAACTAAAATTGGCAATCCTAATAAAGCCATTTCATGTAGAACGACACCCCATGGTTCAAATTTACTTGGCAAACAGAACACATGACATGTTTTTGCAATTTGTATTATTTCATCAATATTTTTAAAACCTAAAATATCTACACATTTATACTTTTTAATTTTTTCCTGTAAAACCCCTTTACCAATAATTTTGAGCTTATGCTTTGATTTTCTTTCAACATTTATTAAATCTAATGTCTTAGCAAAAGATTCAATATTTTTTTCTTTCACAAGCCTTCCAATGAACAAAAAATTTAGATCATCTCCATAAAATCTAAGTTTGATTTCTTCATTAAAAAATTGTTTATCAGCTATATAAAATCCTTCTCTTATATCATTATATCCGTAACCCATCGACAAAGCAAAGGCACTATGAAGAGAACCTGTAGCCCATATTTTATCAAAGTACTTTTTATATATAAATTTGCTTAATATTTTTTTAATAGTATGTTTTATACTATTTGAATAGATAGTATCTTGAACAGATACAGTAGTGCATTTTGTTTTAATTTTCTTTGTTACAAAAAGATAATCTTTATCCATCCTTCCAGACACAAGTAAAATATTTGGAATATTAGCTTCTAAATGATTAAGCAATTTTTTTCTTGAATAAAAAGAGTTTTTATCTCTAAACTTATATTGTTTTAATTCATTTAATTTAACATTGACACATTTATTTAAATAAACTACCTCTACACTATATTCGGGAAAATTTTTTGCCAAATATTTTAAACATCCAAAAAGATATGTTGTTATTTCAGCATACAAAAATGTGATCCTTATACTATTTTTCATTTATTTTGATATCATTTTTTAATAATGGATCCTCGACCTTTTTAGATGTTAAAATCTGTTTACCTATTAATTCATAAAAATCTTGACCGTTATACGCATCATGAATATATGGACACTTAAGAGATAAATCTGATTCTTGAATTTCTTCTCCCTTTTGCATATCTCTGTTTAAATAAATTGATTTTCGCATTTTTTCTAGAGGTTTAGTTTCACAATCATATACAGATTTTACCCCATTACCCCTTGATATTTTTACAGCCTTAAGATCTCTGATCATTTTTTTCAGCCCAAGAGGCTCTAGCGAAAAAGCATGATCAGTGCCTTTCTGAGATCTATCTAGAGTAAAATGTCTTTCTATAATTCTAGCTCCAATAGCATAAGCATATATTGGAAGTGCAATACCTCTATTATGATCTGAGAGACCAATGATTTTGTCTGGGTATTCATCAAATAATTTTTTTATATAGTCTAAATTCATATATTCAAAGTCACACGGGTATGAGGCTGTACACTGAAGAAGTGTGTAGTTATTAAAACTATTAGAGTCTAAGAAATCTGTTGCCTTTTTAATGTCTATATTAGTGCACCCTCCAGTACTGATAATAATTGGTTTACCAATATCTGCATACATTTTTAACATTTTAAAATTAAAAATATCACCAGAGGCAACTTTATAGAATGGTAGATTCTTTGTTTCTAAAAATTCAAGTGATTGCTCTTCAAAAGCAGTTGCAAAAAACTCAATACCTATATCATTAGAATAGTCGATTAATGTTTGATAATCTTGATCCTTGATCTCTAAATGATCTCTATGTAAACCATATGTTGGTGCAAAACTATTATATGAATTGTATGGTGAATTATAAAATTTTGTAGTAAAAAGTTTTTTATTATTTCTTCTTTGAAATTTCACTGCGTCTGCTCCACAATCCTTTGCACTCTTAATCATTTTAAGAGCAGTATTTATGTCACCTCCATGATTATTTCCAATTTCTGCAATAACATAGCAAGATGATTCTTGAGTTATCTGTTTTTTTCCAAGTTTAATTTGTCTCATATCTTTTTATTTTAATTCTTCAATGCGTATGGTTTTATCACATATTAATAAGTCGTAAGCTGGTTTTTCACCAACTGATAAGGAATGATATTTACACCCCCATGAGTCTAATTGATTTTTTGTCAAATCATAGTGATTAATTTTAGTTACTGTTCCTCTAGCAGTCCAATAATGAATATTATTGCCTTGGTCATATAACTTATTAATTTTTTTAATATTGTTCTCTAATGGAGATGCCATAGAATAGTCCATTCCATTTGTCTTACATATTGTATTGTCAATGTCTACATATATTTTCATAGTTTATTTTACTTTAGTTGTTCCAAAAATTAGATTTCTCAAAAAAAGAAACAGATTTGAATAAATATTTTTATTCCCCATTATGATATGATAATAAAGTTTATCAAAGACAGCTAATATCCTTAATATAAATGGGGCTTTGATAAAGTCATTTCCATATTTAAAAACTCCATCTTCAATATAACTATATGCTTTTAATTTATGAATGTCTTTCATATAGAAGGTGAAATAAATTATGGATGCTCTAATGGGCATTATTTTATATTCTTTGTCTTTAATAATTTTAATTGCTTCTTTTGCAGTTTTAACATAATTGGCGGCTGGAAGCTCTCTGTATCTGCTTGGCCCTATCTGAACCACAGGCTTTCTTAGATAATTTGCTTCAACCCCTACAGTTGAACAAAAATTAATAATAATCTCGCTTTTCATTATTAATGAATATGTATCGGTTTTATTCTCTGGAAAAAGAACATGTATTTCTTTTGAGAGGTCTTTATATCTTTTCATAATAGACTTATGTAGATTTTTTTGATTTGGGTGCATTTTAACAATAATTGAAAATTGGTTTGATAAAGTTGAATTATTAATTTCTTTTATACATTCAATTTGATCAACTATTCCATATTCATTCCAATCATTTCCTAAGAACCTATATTCATCATCGCTCGATACATATATTGTTACTATTGGTTTCTTGTAGTCTAAAATTCTTTGATCAATATGTCCTGAAATCTGATCTTTTATATATGCATGATCATCAACTTCAATCTTATTTATTTTTCTCTGCATATAATTCTCCGCTAGTTTTTTTGACTCTCTAAAGTTTTGTATGTATGTCTTAATTGAGTTAACCTTTTGAAAGTTAATTGAATGAAACATTTGATTCTTAGATATTACTGGGACTTTTCCGTTTATATTTCCATCAAATAGAGTATAATCTGTTTTATTAATTTTGGAGGCAACTGTCAAAGGTCTTGCACAATTTAGTCTACCATTAAAAATTACGAAGTTTTTAATATCATTGGATCTTAATATGTTATTAAAAAAATGAAATAAATTAATAGAAGATATCAACATTTTATTTTTTATTTTAGTCCAGTTTTTATCTAGTAAATCCATATTATCTAACCTTAATTGAGAGCTTATTGTTGAATGAACTCCAAACAATATATCATCATATACTTCATCCGATAGTTTTGGTTTATTTAATTTTGAGAAGTCTTTTTTTGAGATTTTTCTTAATTCTGAATTAGGGTTTCGCCTCTTAAAAAGCCTAAAGCCTTTTTCTGCTTTATGAGTACATATATTGCATATTGATCTTTTATTAAGAACATTTACTGAACAACTCTCTAGAGCTTTATTACACATGTATATAATATGCTTATCACCTGTGTCTTTATGTATTTCTTCAGAAATAGACAAATTAAGCTCTAAAGATGGACTTTGAGCTGCAAGATTTAAATAACTAATATTTATTTGCTCTTTGTTATTCATAATAATTTCTGATTTTTCATAATTAACTCTGCAAGATTAAAATCAATTGCATGATCAATGTCAATTTGAGATCCAATTTCATTTGTTATAAATGGAAACACGTCTTCAGATATATAGTTACCTAGGTTAATTATGGCATTTTTTGATGAAATATATATTTGACCATTTTCATAATAAAGATTCTCTATATCTTGATGTCTTTGTCCGATTTTATAATTTTCTGGGTGATAAATGTTATCTCTCAAGGATCCAAATTTCTTATGAAGTACACTTACACTCATCAATGAATGTCTTCCAGACTTTTCATATTGCTTAATTGAATCAATCATTAAGTCTCTTGATCTTATTGGATTAGTTGGCTGAAGAGTTATAATGTTTTCGAATTCCTGGTTAATTAAATTTTGACAGAAATCTCTAACAACTAAGTTTGTGGTTGTTTCATCTTCGGCCAATTCTTTTTTTCGATCATAAAAATTTATATTATATTTTTTTGCTATGTCCTTTAGTTCATGATCATCAGAATTGACCCAGATTTGATCATTTGAGAAATAATTTAATGCATATTCAATCGAATGGCTGATTAGTGGCTTATTTAGAAGAAGCTTCTTATTTTTGTTTTTTAACCTCTTTGAGTTCTTTCTAGCAGGTATTAATACAATATAATTTTCCTTTTTCATCAGTTAATTGATTTAAAATATTCATGGGTTTTTAAAAGACCATCTAATAAAGAGATTTTTGGATTCCAATCTAGTATCTCATTTGCTCTTGATATATCTGGTTTTCTAACCTTAGGATCATCAACGATTGATTCTAGATAATTGACCTCATTTTCTCCAAATATTTCATTAAGTACTTTTACAAGATTATTTAATGATATTTCGTTATCATTTCCAAGATTAATTGGCTTCTCAAAGTCAATACTCATGCTTTTAAGAATACCTGATATTAAATCATCAATATAACAGAAACTTCTAGTTTGATTTCCATTACCATATATAACTAATGGTGACTTATTTATAACATTTACTATGAAATTACTAATTACTCTTCCATCATTCTTGTCCATTTTAGGGCCATAAGTATTGAAGATTCGAATGACTCTAGCTTGAACATTAAACTTTTTTCGAAACTCATAACATAATGTCTCTGCAATTCTTTTTCCCTCATCATAACAAGATCTATTACCCATAGTATTCACATTGCCAAAGTAATTTTCTGATTGTGGATGGTTTAAAGGATCGCCATAAACTTCACTTGTACTAGCTTGAATAAATATTGCGTCATTTATTCTTGCAATATTTAGTAAGTTTAAGGTGCCTTTATAATTAGTTTCTAAAGTAAATAATGGATCCTTTTGATAAAGGGGTGGACTGGCTGGACATGCAAGATTAATAATATAATCCAATCTTGTTTTGATTTGGCTAAGATTAACGATGTCTGACTCTATAAAACTAAAATTTTTATGATTTAGAAAGCTTTTCACATTGGATTGATTGCTTGAATAAAAATTGTCAACACCAATTATTTTATATCTATCTATAATTTGATAAATTAAATTTTGACCTATAAAGCCTGCACATCCGGAGATCAATACTGTTTTCATGTTATCTCTATGTTTTTATTTATTATTTTAAATTTTTTGTTACAATTTATTAATGAATCCATTTTATGACTTATCATTATAATAGTTAATTCTTCATTTAATTTTTTTAGTAACTGTAATATTTTAGATTCTGTTTGAGGATCAAGATTACTTGTTGACTCATCTAGAATGATTACCTTTTTTTCAAAAAATAGTGCTCTAGCAATTGAAATTCTTTGTCTCTGACCACCTGAAACTTTAATTCCATTATCTCCCAGAGATTCATAAAGTTTATCTTTAAACTTATCATAAAGGCCAACCTTAACTAAAATTGATTTAACTTTCTCAAGATCAATTTTTTTATTTGTTAGATTGAAAGTTATGTTTGTGATGATATTATCGTCCATTATGAATGGATCTTGAGGAACGTAAGAAAAATAGTTGTGGAGACTATCATAGTTTATTGAATTATTATCCATGAATACCTCTCCGGCAGAAGGTTTTAATAATCCACATATAATTTTAATTAGGGTAGATTTTCCAGATCCACTATGTCCATAAATCCCTATATAGTCTCCATTGTTAATTTCAAAGTTTATATTATCTAAAATTTTATTTTCTTTATCAAAGAGGTGTGACACTCCAACATACTTTATTAATTCAAAATCTGAAACTTTTAAAATTTTAGGCTTAGACTCTTTAATTTTTAAATATGAAGTCAATTCAATAAATGGTGTTGCAAAGTATTGAATTGATTGAAGTGAACTAGATGTTTTATTTAAAGAAGGTATTATTTTATAAACTGAAACAGCAAGAATACTCAAATATGAAATAAGTAATTCTGTATTTTGAGTTAACTCAAGAATGAGTATTAGAGCAAATAAAAATAGAAAAATGAACAACTCAAAAATACTCTTTGGCAATTTTGCATAAAACTGACTTTTGAAGCCTGAGTTAGAAATATTATCCGCGTATTCATTGTAAACTTGTTTAAATCTTTCTTGGAAATTGAACATTTTAATAATATCAAAAGACCTAAAGGATTCATTAATTATTTTAATCCTCTTTGTATTATTCTCTGTAACTTCTTTTCCCAATCTTTGTAACCTTGAAGTAACTAGTTTGGAAAAATAAAATATTAAAAGCAATGAAACTAGATATACAACAACACCTAGTAGCGGGTCATAAATAAATAGAAAAATTGATACAAAAATTAGTAATAAAGACTCGTTAATGATAGAAATAAATGGAGAGATTAAATTAGTTCCTATTTTAACTGACTCTTGTGAAAGAATTCTTATAATTCTTGCTGAATTTTCTTTTAGATATTCGTTATAATTATAATTAATAAATTTATTGTATAAGCTCATGCTTATCCTATTCATAATTTGAGAGCTTATTTTTTCTGAATTGAAACTATAAATAATTTGAAAAATTGTTTTAATTACAACAACGGATATCATTAATAATGCAGCTGAAATTATTAATTGATCTGGATCTATAAAAGCATTAATATAGCTGACAATTCCTGATTCTTCAATCTGTTGACCAGAAATTACAAGTAATAAATATACAATAGTAATAATAGAAGCTAATTCCAGGAAAGTATTAAAAACTGAAAATATAATATTAATTACGAGAGTCATCTTTTCTTTGTTAGTCAACTCTGATACAATTGATCTAGATAATCTAAAAAATGTTAAAATTTTACTTATCAAAATGATTAATATTTGGAGTTCCTATACTTATATAGTTATCAACTTTTCCATTTAGGCTTTCAAAGTCAAAAATGTTTCTTCCATCTGCAACAAATAAAGATCCTTTAACAAGTCTTTTCACATCTTTCCAATTAATTTGTTTAAACACATCCCATTCAGTTAAAAATGATATACAGTCAGATTCTTCAATAGCTTCATACATATTTTTAAATATTTTGACTTTTTTTAGTAATAACTTAATATCATTATCATTGTAGCCCTCTAGATTAAGTCTTAGAGCTAAATCCTCTTTTATTTTTTTTATATTAACCATTGGATCATAGATTTTTAAATATGCACCATTATTTAATAAATAAGTTGCTACATCTATAGATGCAGATTCTCTACTGTCATTTGTGTCTTTTTTAAAAGCCCAACCCAAAATTGAAATTATTTTATTTTCAATACTACCATCTAAATTTTTAATTATTCTTGTTACAAATCTAGATTTTTGATAATCATTAATCTTTATTACACTATACCAATAGTTAGAGACTTCATCCAAACCATAATATTTGCACAAATAGACTAGATTTAAAATGTCTTTCTTAAAACAGGAACCTCCAAAACCAATAGAAGAAACTAGAAATTTATCTCCAATTCTTTTATCAGCTCCAACAGCTCTCGATACTTCTTTAATGCTTGCACCTGAAACTTCACATAGAGCTGATAGACTATTAATTGAGGATACTCTTTGAGCAAGGAAAGCATTTGATGCAAGTTTAGAAAGCTCTGATGACCATAAATTAGTTGTAATAATTTTTTCTTTTTTAACCCAGTGAGAATAAATTTTTACTATTTCATTAATTGCATCTATTGCATGCGGGGTGTTATCCCCTCCAATTAAAACTCTATCTGGATCTTGTAAATCATCTATTGCTGTCCCTTCAGCTAAAAATTCTGGATTAGATATTATCTCAAACTTTACTTTTTTATTTGAACTTAGTACTTTTTTTATTTTTTGAGCAGTTCCAATAGGAGCGGTTGATTTTTCAACTATAATTTTATCAGAAATAGAGATTTTAGCTATTCTTTTTGCACATTCTTCAACATAAGTCAGGTCTGTTGCCATACCTTTTCCCTCGCCATGATCAATTGTTGGTGTATTTACTGCTATGAAAATTATACTTGAATTTTTAATTGCATCATCTACTTTATCTGAAAAAAATAAATTATCATTTCTATGTTTGTATACAATCTCTTTTAAGCCTGGTTCATAAATAGGTAGATTGTCAACATCACCATTCCACTGATCAATCCTATCCTTGTTCACATCAACAACAGTAATATTATAATCAGGACATTTTGAGGCTATTACACTCATGGTTGGACCCCCTACGTATCCCGCTCCAATACAACAGATTTCTTTCTTGTTCATAATTATTTTTTTAAAAGCCATGATGAGGATTGAATTTTATCTCCTAGTCCATCAATTAATTTTATTCCTAATTTTTTACAAATTTTAACTTCTGGAATACTATCATTGTTTTGATCACCACCATTGACAAAGAAAAAATCGTAATTTTTATTATAAGTATTGAATAGCTCTTTAATTGACAACTCTACTGATTGATTTTTATCAATTGATAAGAATACATTGTCAACAAGCTTTAACTCATTTATTATTAACACTCTTTCATCCTCATTCATAAATTTTTTAGATTTCTTTAATTCTCTTTGTTTATCATTATTAACTATTACAAAAAGATGGTCTCCTAACTCCTTCGCTTTTCGAAAATAATCTATATGTCCCTTGTGAATTGGATTAAAATAGCCTGAAACAATAATTCCCTTTTTTTTCATTTTAAATTCTTTTATAATCATCCTCTAATCTAACTATATCATCCTCACCAAAATAATTGCCAGTTTGAACCTCAATAAAAACTGTTTTATCTTTTGAATTATTTTCAATTCTATGCTTGATTCCTTTAGGAATTACAAATGTATCTCCTGGAGAATATTTATATTCTATATCATCTAGTAAAATTTTACCATTGCCATTTATAATAGTCCAAACTTCAGATCTTTTTTTATGTAGCTGGTATGATAGGCGATGACCAGAATTTACTTCAATTTTTTTTATTTTATAACTTTCTTCTTCTGCAATAATGTAAAATGATCCCCATGGCCTCTTTTCTTTATATATATAGTTATCTTGACTCATATAGAATAATGTGTTTTTGTTTAGATAAAAATTTTGATGATAAATAGAAGCTAACTTTTCTATCTATCATTTTTTCGATTTTATTTTCTAGTTGATTTATATAATCCATATCTAAGTATTTCCCTATTAAAAAGATCTCAATATTGCCGGTGTCTTTTCCTTCAGCATAATCTCCTATCAAGAGTATTTTATTTACCCCACCCATCTTTTCTAGAACTGCCTCAACTATATCTTCAAGGCCTAAATGCTTAAGCACAACTTTTCTTAAAGTCTCATATAGGGGATGTTTTGAGTTTACATTATATTCTACTTTATTATCTTTTTTAATTTTGTTTAGATACCCAGCGTCATGCAAATGATTTAGTTCTTTTCTAATTGAATTAGTAGACTCTCCCATTTCAGTAGCCAAGCCGTTTAGGTAACCCTTATTAGCATGGGAGATGAAGAACTTAATCAAAAGCCTAAGTCTTGTTTTAGATGTAATTATTTTATTTAACAAATTTTAAATTCAAGTAACAAAAGTACTTAATTTATTGTTAATTAAGAAGAAGAATTAAATATTATATAATTAGTAGTAAATTTATGAATGCTTTTGACTGTGTTGATATTTTCATGTCTGTCTTCAATTCTTATAAATTTTATTATTCAGAGGAAATTTTTATCCAATGGATTAGTTGATAAAATAAATCACAGGTCATCTCATGAGGTAATAGCCACTAGATCAGGGGGGGTATCAATATTTATTTTGGTATTTTTAATTTCATCATATAATTATATTATAGGGTTTACTCTTTTTGATTATTCATTAATCATACCATTAATACTTTTACTCTCTATTGGTTTGTACGATGACATATATAATATAGACTATAAATTAAAATTTATTTTTCAGATAATTGCTGCTAAACTTATAATTGATAGTGGCTTGATAATTGATAACTTTCATGGTTTATTTAATATTTATGAAATAAATAGAATTTTAGCCCAGGTTTTAACAATCTTTGCAATTGTAGCAATTATTAATTCAATTAACTTTATTGATGGTATTGATGGATTAGCCATTGTAGTAATTTCTATATTCATTATAATATTTGAAAATTCAGTTCTAACGCCTACACCATTTATATACTTAAGCTTTATTTTACTAGGATCATTTATACCTAATTTAGTTTATAATTTAAAACCTCAGAACAAAGTGTTTCTTGGTGATTCAGGATCCCTCTTTTTAGGAGGAGTAGTTAGTATCTATATTCTTCATATACTTTCTAACAAATACATAATTAATCCTGATCTTGATATAAATAAAATTTTATTTGTTATATCTATTCTTGTTTATCCTATAGTCGATATAATAAGGGTTTTCTTTTTAAGATTGAGAAAAGGAAAATCTCCTTTTCTAGCAGATAAAAATCATATACATCATATTATACTAAAAAAAACAAAAAATCATTTTACAACAACTCTTTTAATTAGTTGTTTAACTATTTTTATAGTGTTATTATTTCAATTAATTTTCTAATGAATAAATATATATACATTTTAAGCTTAACTTTTATTTCATGCTCTAATATTCAGGAATGTCCAGAACTTTTATTTGATAGCGCGAATTTGATTACTTACGATAGTAATAACGAATTATTTACAGGAAGATGTTCAATATATGGAGACAATACTCTTTCAAGTGTTCGACAATACTTGAATGGAAAGGATTATGGAAGATGGACCTTCTATTATTCCAACGGAACTAAGGAAACAACCGGTAAATTTAATAAGACTGGTAAAAGAATTGGTAAATGGAAATATTACTATAAAAACGGAAAATTGAAACAGATCTCCACTTTTTCTATAAATGGTGAATTAAAAGGTAGATGGGTAACCTATGATTCAATTGGAAATATTACAAGTGATATCAATTATTAATACATAGTGCTGCAAAAACTTCTGAAGCTCTAATTTTAGTATTACTTCCAACATAATTTTTATTACTTGACTCTCTTAAGTAATTACAACCTAATTCATTTTCACCAAGTCTAACTAATAAGAGGCCTTTATAAAATTCAACTCTTCCATTGTTAGGTTTAAAATTATTTAACACTAAATCATACATTTCAAGCGCCATATCAGTTCTTTTAGATAAATCATATGAAATTGCAAGGTTCTCATAAATGATATAACTATCTTGGTTATAATCAATTGCCTGTTCATAATTATTCGATGCATTTAGATAATCCTCTTTTATAAAAT
>MDTC01228882.1_pt1 | contig 15820 bp, 7 predicted proteins | sample 811181 | NCBI WGS metagenome assembly MDTC01 (sample SAMN05326644, study PRJNA326480) | marine metagenome | isolation source: seawater | place: Pacific Ocean: North | collected 2011
TCAGTGATTAATCCTTTTGAGAGTAGATGTGTAAATAATTTATTAGGGTACTTACTTTTATAAAGTGGATCAAGGTAAAGTCTATTGAATTGACTATCATATAATTCACATGCATCAGAATCATAGGAGCTCTCTGATGCTGGAATTGCTGTATTTAAATTGAGTGTTATTCCAGATTCGGAGTCACGGGAATTTCTTTTTATCTCGTTTATGGCCATTCCATTTGAAAGTAGTAGATGGTGAGTGGTTGCTAAACTTTTTGACCATGCATTGACTAGTCCCGGAGGTTTTCGGCCAATAATATATCCCAAATAGCTTATACACCATGGCTCATTATGAGTAATCCAATGTTTTACTCTATCACCAAAGATTCTGGAAGTGTGATGCGTATATTTAACAAATTGTTCAGCAGTATCTCGATTTGGCCACCCTCCTTTATCTTCTAACCCCTGAGGCATATCCCAATGATTTAAAGTTATAAAGGGAGTAATATTATTTTTTAATAATGTATCAATTAATCTTTCGTAGAAATCTAAACCTGCCTGATTTGGCTTATCTTCCAAACCTGTTGGGAAAATCCTTGGCCAGCTAATTGAAAAGCGATATGCATTCACGCCAAGTTCTTTCATGAGCTCAATATCTTGTGGCCAAAGATGGTAGTGATCACAAGCAATGTCTCCATTATCATTATTCTTAATTTTGCCAGGTGTATGACTGAAAGTATCCCAGACAGAAGGGCCTTTCCCATCGACATCTCGAGCACCTTCGATTTGATAGCTTGATGTAGCGACTCCCCAAATAAAATTATCAGAGAAACTTTTTGGCTTAGGCATGGTTGTTTAATTTTTGTTTTTTCATATTATTTTAGTGGCAAGCTATTTAACCAGCCTGGAGACGCTGCCTTAATTAATTGCTTTGTATATTCATCTTGTGGCGATTGTATTAATTGTTCGGCCTTATTCTCTTCTACAATAGATCCATTTTTTAATACTAGAATTCTATCTGCTAAATATCTTGCTGATGCTAGATCATGGGTGATAAAAATGATTGTCAGATTTTTTTCAATTCTCATTTTAGCAAAGATCTCTAAGATGTCCATCCTAATTGAAACATCTAACATTGAAGTGGGCTCATCTGCAATAATCAAATGTGGTTTTAAACTTAAAGCCCGTGCGATTGCAACTCTCTGACGCTCACCGCCAGACATTTCATGTGGGAATTTTTCTGCAAAAGTAATGCCGGGCTTTAGTCCAACTATTTCAAGCATTGCAATAATATAATCTGTTAGATCTGCTTTTTCTATTAATTGATGCCTTAGTAGCGGTCTGGCTAAATGATGGTGAACTGTATGTACAGCGTTCAGAGATCCGAATGGGTCTTGAAACACCATCTGGACTTGTTTTCTATATTCAAGAGGGACACTGCGTGCTTCGGTAACTCTTTTATTTGAACCATTTAAAATTATATCTCCTGATGAAGGCCTGATCAACCGAGTAATTAGTTTCGCGATTGTACTTTTTCCGCTACCAGATTCTCCAACTAATCCTATGATTTCGCCGGGAAATACTTTGAAAGATACATTTTTAACTACATCTAATTTTCTTTGATTAAAAAGTCTTGATTCAAAAAAGCTCTTTTGTAAGTTTTTTACTTCTAGAATTGGTTGTTTATTATCAAAATTAATATTTTTAGGTTTTGGGAGTAAATCTTTTTGTCTAGGCCCTGATGCAGATGGCAGTGATTTAATCAACTTTTGGGTGTATTTGTGTTTTCCACCATTTAAAACATTTTTTGCTTTATCAACTTCTAATAATCTACCATCTTTCATAATTGCAACTTTATCAGCAAACTCTAGTAATAGATTTAGGTCATGTGTAATAAATAAGATTGTAAAGCCGAGTTCTTTTCGAAGTTGAATAATTTTTGCAATAATATCACGTTCTACAATTACGTCGAGAGCCGTAGTGGGCTCATCCATAATAATTAATGGGGGCATTAAAGCAAGGGCGATAGCAAGCACAATTCTTTGTTTCATCCCTCCAGAGAGTTGATGTGGATAACTCTCTAATCGATTAACATCGATATCAACTAGGGCGAGCAGCTCCTTAATACGTTTTTCAGTTTCATCTTCGCTTAATTGGCTATGTATATCAATAACGTCAAGGATTTGATCTTTAATTGTTAGTACTGGATTCAGTGCATTCAGTGCGCTTTGCATTACAATTGAAATTTGTTTCCAGCGATAGGTTAATACGTCACTAGTATTGGATGAAAGAATATCTTTTTCATTGATCGTTATACTTCCACCTGTAATGACAGCTGGTGGAGGAAGTGTACGAAGTATTGCCTGTGCGATAGTACTTTTTCCACTACCGGACTCTCCAACAAGCCCAAATATTTCTCCTTTATTTATATTGAGAGATACGTCTTTAACGGCTTGGATAGGTTTATCAGAAGTAATATAGTCGGTGCTGAGGTTTTGAATATTTAGTAGTGGACTATTCATATGTTTTAACAACTGGTGTGATACCATTTACGCGCAAATCTTTTGGAATTTTTTTACGCCAAATTCTTTCAGATATTAGTCTTGGATTCGTTACTTCATCAATCCCGAAATTAATTAAGGTTAAAGCAAAACTAACAATGGCAATACTGAGTCCAGTGGGGACGAAAGTCCACCATGAACCTGTTAATAAAGCCATGTCATTACTGGCCCAATAAAGATTAGTACCCCAAGTCACGGTACTCACATCTCCCAATCCTAAGAATTCTAAGCCTACTTGTGCACCTATAGCATAGATTGATGCTCCAATAAATGATGAAGCAAGAAGTGACAGCATACGGGGCATTATTTCTATAATAATAATTCTGAGATTTTGTTCTCCACTTATTATTGCGGCAGAAACAAAATCACGATTACGAAATGTCATCATTTGTGAACGTATTACACGTGCATTCCATGCCCAACCGGTAAGGACTAGAACCCCGGTTAAAGTGGCTGGGCCGGGTGGGAGCCAACTGGCCAAGATTACCATTAGAGGCAGCCCAGGCATCACAAGAAATACATTGATAATTAAACTTAAAAAATCATCAATTCGTCCACCATAGTATCCAGAGATACCACCGATTAATGCACCAATAAATACAACTAATATTCCAGTAGTAAAGCCCACTAACAATGTTTGTCTTGCTCCAAAAATGGTTTGGGCTAATACATCTTGCCCTTGTCCATTAGTACCGAATAAATGTTCAGCAGAAGGGGGAGATAGCGGAGTGCTAAGAAAATCAATTGGGCTTTGAAAAATTAATGGGCATAGCAGTGCAAGGAGCGTATATATAATAATAATAATAACTCCTGTCACGGCCTTACGATTCTGAATAATGCCAATGACCCATCTTAGAAAAATACTATCGTTTTTGTTTACCATGTTTTTTATTTCCTAGTCCTTGGATCAAAAAAAACGATAGCAAGATCAACCAGCCAATTAGCAGCAAGGACTGCAAATGTGATGGTCATAAATAGCCCCTGCATTAGTGGAAAGTCTTGTGCTCGTACTGCTTGCAGTAGTAGGTAACCTTGACCTGGATAAGAAAAAATTATTTCTGTTAATAAAGCCCCACTAAGCACAAACCCTAATGCCATACCAAATCCTGTAAAATTTGGTAAGATTGCATTTCGTGCTGCATATTTTAGCATGATGATTCTAGATGACAGCCCTTTTGCATGGGCAAAAGAAATATAATCTGTACCGAGTGTTGTGATCATATTATTACGCATGGATAGCATCCAGCCACCAAGGCTAACTAGTATCATTGTTAGAGCGGGCAGTAAGGCGTGATGCAAAGCACTTAAAATAAATGGTATATTTAGACCTGGTAATACATTATCACCGTATGCATGTCCAAGAGGGAACCAGCTAAGTTCAAAACCGAAAATATATAGAGCTAACATAGCGAGCCAGAAATATGGGAATGCACCTATAAATGCGAGTAAAGGAGGGAGGGTTGAATCAAGACGTCCATTTCTATTCCAGGCAATGATAACTCCTAATAAAGTCCCTAATAAGAAAGCGAAGACTAGAGATATTCCTGCAAGGAATATAGTCCACAGTAAAGCGCTCGATATTATGGTTGTTACTGGTTCTGGAAAATAAGCGATTGAGATACCAAGATCGCCTTGCATCATACTTTTTAGGTAGGACCAATATTGTCCAATTAGGGGCTCATCAGTTAAGCCAAATGTTTCTCGCAGTGCAGAGATTGCTTCTGGCTTGAGTTTCCCTCTAAAACGCGCAAAGATAATTGCTGCTGGATCTCCTGGCATCATTCGTGGAATAAAAAAATTAAGAGTAAGCGCGGCCCATCCTGCAATAAAATAGAATAGAAGTCGTCTTAATAAATAATTAATTGTTTGGTTCATCTTTTTTCAATATTTAGCAGTACAAATAAATTTTCTGGTGCATAATTAGGTGATAGAGTAGCATAAGGGTTATCAGCGCTTGGAAAATTTTTAAAGTATTTTGTATTACACTCACCCCATGATGGTTCTGCAAAGAGGGGGAGTGATGGTGCATTCTCAATAAATAGGTGCTGTAACTCAAAAATAATTTTTTCAATTTCTTCTTTATTAGATGTTTGTTCATATCTTCTAAAAAGTGTATCTGCAGATGCAATGCTAAAACGATGCCAGTTTACATCTGCTGTTTGGCCAACAGGTTGTAAATACTCAGAAGACATCATCCCTTTATATAGCGAATAAGGTGTAACACCTTTTTCTGCCCAACCAATAGCTAATTGAAATTCTCCCTTTTGCATGCGGCTTATCCATGCGCCAAAGTCGCATGTTTTTACCTTTGCTTTGATACCAATTTCTTTAAGATTTTGACTTACAACTTGGGCAGATCTAATCCAATCACTCCAGCCAGAAACTATTATGATATCTAATTCTATAGTAGAGCCATCGGAGCTAGTTCTATAGCCATTTTTATTTTTTAGATATCCGGAACTATTTAATAATGCATCCGCCTTTTTTGGATCATATGCAGTCCAATTTTCATAATTATTAATTTCTGGAGAATGCCAGTGTGACATAGGTCCTGATACCCCAGATACATGTGCGGGTTCGGTATAGTTGTACATGCCAACTTTTACCACTAGTTCTCGGTTTATTGCGTAGCTAATAGCTTTGCGAATCTTTTTATTACTGAGTAGAGGATCTTTTGTATTTGTATGTAAAAATGTAGTGTGCCCAGTTAGAGGGAACCAATATTGATGATGTTCAGGGTCTTTTGATATAAATACACGTTTGACTGCTGGGATAAAAGCACCTGCCCAATCTAAGTCCCCATTCAATAGAGAGAGTGTTACTTGTTCATTGCTTGGAAATGTAGGGAATATAAGTTTATCAATATATGGACGTCCTTTTTGCCAATAATTGGGATTCTTTCCAAGTTCCCAGATATGATTATCAAATCTAATTATTTCTGTAAACGGTCCTGTTCCGATAGGGTTTGGATTACTAAACTTTACAGGATCATTAATTTTATTCCAGATATGTTCCGGGACGATTGGTTGCGTTGCGAGTGCATCAAAACCGGGGACGTAAATACGTTTAAATGAAAACCTAACTACAGTATCAGAAATGGCAGTCACTTCTTCTAAATATCCCCACGAATCTCTCGTATCTAAAGCACGGTTTTCTTTTTTTAGATTAAATGTAAATGCAACGTCTTTTGCAGAGAATGACTCTCCATCAGACCATTGTACCCCATCTCTAATTGTCATTTCCAGCACAGTATTATTTTTATACCACTTATAATTTAATGCTAGCCAGGGGACATACTCTGCGGTCATAGAATTGTAGATGAATAGTGGTTCATATATCCCTGCGGATGAAGGCCACCTTGCTGAACCTGCTGGACTTAAAGGGTTGAAATTCCGAACCCATGATATTTGAGCTTCTTGATATATCCTAAGTCCAGTTCGTTCTTTGATATTTTTCTTATTCTCACATCCAAGAATGCAAAACATTATTATTGAGTATGTAAATATTTTATAAAACACAATACAATAGGATGCTAAAAATTTGGGGATGAACTTTTTCGTATTTGAATATCAACAGGAATCATTGAAACTTCTCCGATACTATCTAAATCTTGAGAAACCATATTTTCAATAGTTTTTATTGATTTCTTACCTAATTCTAAGAAATTTGTAGATATAGATGTGAGCTCTGGTGTAAAATTTTGACAAAAAGAAAGGTCATCGAAACCGCTAATTATAAAGTCGCCGGGTATTTTGTAACCGCTTTCATGTGCAGCTTTCATAAAGCCAAAACAAGAGTAATCATTGCTCCCAAAGATGGCAATATTCTTTTTAGAGCTTTTTTTAAAATCAGAAAAGGCAGAAACGCCTGAAGATAGTGTGAAGTCACCATCATAGGACCAGACTAATTCTAAATCATTTTTTTCGTTAATATGATCTAAGAACCCATTTTTACGAAATAGTGCATCGGCACTGTTATTAGGGCCAGAGATATAACCAAAATTTTTATAACCTTGTTCTTCAAAATGTTTTGCAACCATATAGCCACCACTATAAGAATCGAAACAAACGGTATTGATTCTTGGGTTTTTGGATGGTATTAATGATAAAAGAGGAAATTTTCCAAGGCCTTCTTTGATTTTGATATAATTATCTTTTTTCATGGATGGATAAAATAAACAAATACCGCTATGCTTTGATCTTAGGGCTATTATATCATCAACAATGTTTTCATTTTGAGGTTTCACAACTAGATTGATTTCAGATTCTGAATTTTCACTTGCTTTGTAAAAACCATTTAATAAAGACGTATAGAATTCGCCTTCAAATAGCTCAATTACAAGAGCAATTGATAGATGATTATTATTATCCGAATTAAAAAACAAAGGGTACCCAAGCTTTCTAGCTGAAGAAAAAATCATTTTCTCATTCATGCTATAGTTTCTTTTTTTACGACTGAGTGCCCTAGAAACTGTAGCAATAGATAGCCCAGTTTCTTCTGCAATGTGTTTTAATGTTATGCGCATGTAATTAGTATATAATGATTATAGAATAATAGCCAAAATAGAAAAAATTAGAATTTAATGCAATAAATTTTCATGTAATTTTGCAAAAATTTTGCAAAATTAAGAAAAAATATTACATGAATCATTTGCATATGGTTATTATTATTATTTATCTTTATATGAACGCGTAGATATATTTCATCAAAATTTTGGTTTGTCTTTTATGCATTTAAGTATCTTATAGGCGATTGATTCCGATGATGTATGGATGAATCTTATGAGTGAAAATAGCTTTTTATTCGTGTTTTTTAATACCGGTATTGATTGCTGAAAATTTCAGATTAAGGAGTTTAAAATGATAAATAAGGTAAAACTATTATCTTTATTATTAACCCCAATATTTTCTTTTGGCCAAATGATTGAGAGTTTTGATCAGGCACCAGAAGATTCTACTTACTGGGGCTATGAAATTAATATGAGTGCTGATACAACAGTAGGCTTTGTAAATGTCAGTTACGTAACAGACCCAGTAGCTGAAGGTAGCGGAGCTCTGCAGCTTGAATATAGTGTACACAATACTGAATCTTGGGGAGGCTTTTCAAAGATTTATCACTATGCGAATAAGCCTGAAGAGATAGCTCCAGAATTAGAAGGAGTATGGAGACTTGCCCCAGATGCAGGTGCATTGAAGGTTGGTCCTGCACCGAATAATGGTGAATATTGGTCAAGCACTGAAGAAGACATTGTTACAAGAGCATGTTTATTTGATGATGAATATGTCTTTAATAGTGATGGATCCTTTCAAAATATTTTAGGTGAGTCTACCTGGATTGAAGACTGGCAGAGTGGTGGTGATGCAGCGTGTGGAGCACCCGTAGCGCCTCATGATGGTTCTAATGCAGCTACATGGGAATTTGATGAAACAGCGAGCACTGTAACACTTAACGGTGTGGGTGCATACTTAGGAATTGCAAAAGCATTTAACGGCGGGGAATTAGGCTCTCCTGATGAAGCGCCAGAGTCAATTACATATGATGTAACAATGAGTGCTAGTGGTGCATTGATAGTTGTGATTGAAGTGGGTGATGCATTGTTTTGGACTTTTAGATTTATTTCAGGAAGTATCGAAAATCCTGGAAGTTTAGCTGGGGCATGGATGTTGGCCCCTGAAGCAGGAGCCTTAAAAGTAGGCCCTGGCCAGAATGATGGTTCATGGTGGAGTAATAATAATGGAGACGTGACCATTCGGGGTTGTTTATTTGATGATCAATACGTATTTAATAGTGATGGTTCTTTTCAAAATATTCAAGATAATGAGACATGGATAGAGCCATGGCAGGGCCAAAACCCTGAAGCCTGTGGAGCGCCTGTGGCTCCTCATGATGGCTCCAACGCTGCAACGTGGGAGTTCAATGAAATAGCAGGAACAATAACACTAAATGGATTAGGTGCTTATATAGGTATTGCTAAAGCTTTTAATGGTGGAGAATGTACTGGGGATGGTGTGGATTGTTACGATGGAGATTTACCAGAGTCTATTACCTATGAAATTTATGCTTGGGACGAGTCATCGCTAACTATTATGGTTAATTATGGTGCGGGATATTGGACTATTAAACTGGTCCCAGCTGAGTCAGTTTTAGCAAATGGTAATAATTCTAATGAGACCTGGAATACTATCTTAGATATGCGGCCTGATTACGGTACTCTGTGGGACTGGACTGGATACGATAGTATCTCTTTCTCGTATAATAATTTAATTGCTTCGGAATTAGTAGATAGAGTGCATATAAGATTAAACCTATCAGACTACGCTGGCGTACCTGACCCAACAACTGAAATGGGTCTTGGTGAATATTTTTATTCATTTCACTACATTCTTGATGATAATCCTGGATGGAATACGGTTACAATTCCGCTAGTGAATAATTATAGTTCTCCAGAGCAAAATGGTGGTGGATTTAATTTAACTGGCTGGGCTGGTGCTTCAGATAATGGAGAGATTGACCTTCATGCGATTGGTGGTTTTCACTTTGAATTTTCCATTTCTAGCCATAATGCCGGTAATGGTGGTGTAGATGGTGACTTTTCTGGTGGTACAATTATTATTGATGATTTTAAACTCACCGGGTCTCAAAATGTTTTAAGTAATCCGGGTTTTGAATTAGAAGACAGTCAGGGTGATGGATTAGGATGGGGCTCAGCAACAGGCGGTGGGCATGCAGATATTGTTACGGATGCTTCCGTGGCTCATAACGGAGATAATTATCTAAATATAGGTGTTACAGATAGTTGGGTGGTTTACTATAGTGAAGATTCTACTGTTGCCGAGTTTGGAGAGACTTGGCGATTTAGTGGTTATGCAAAGAGTTTTACTGATGGTGATGGTAGTGGCGCTGCTTTGAAGCTTGAAGCCAAGGATGGTGATGGTAATGTTATTGAATCAAGCGGCGATATTGAGTTATCCTTGACAAGTGAATGGGAGAAATATTCCATGGAATTTGTTATGCCTACGGGTACAGAAAGTTTGACTGCTGTCATTGTTGCATCACGGTCAGATGGTGTAGCCTGTGATTTTGCATTTGATGATATGTTTCTCTTAAATGTGGGTGTGCTTGATATTGTACCCCCAATGATGGTAGAAGATGTAGAAGCTATTCAGGGTGCATTTTATAATCTAGTTATATGGGCAGATGTTGAAGATGAAATTGGAGAAAAATATACTGTCTATGCGAGTACTGAGCCGATTGAAGATTTAGAATCATTAGCAGTTGCAGATGTAGTAGGCGTAAATATTCTTGAAGGTGCTGAATCAGCAGTGCATTATTTATTTAGTCCTCTTGAAGATGAAATTGTTACGTATTATTATGCTGTTACATGTAAAGATGAATCAAATAATGTTGGAGAGCCTGGTGTAGCGAGGGATCCTATAACGAATAGTGCAAGAGGCATTCCAACTATATCATTAACAGTTCCAGAAGGATTTGCAGCAGATGGAGATATCTCTGAATGGGAAGATAGCGGTATCGAACCTTTTGAGCTTAGTCCAATGGGTAACTCATGGAATACACCGAATACTGTTGGGGATGTTTCAAGTCCTTCTGACCTTTCGGCTAGACTCTGGCTTGCGGTAGATGATGATTATCTCTATCTAGCTACAGATGTTATTGATGATGTGTATGATGGCTATGTAAGTGGCGAAGCAACTCCCTGGTATGAGAATGACGTATTAGAGCTATTTATTGGTTTCTATGATCAACGTGGTGCAAAACATTCAGGTATGCAGCGCGGTGCTGAGCCTGATTATAAATTTTGGTTTGGTGAAGAATATGCTGTGCATGATTTTAATGGTGGAGCGATACTCGCTGAAAATGGTGATGGTAATTATTACCAGGAAGGTTTTGACCCTGACTGGGTTGTAGAAGCAAGGTTATCCTTAGATGATATTCCTTTTGAGAATGATATTAGACTTGATGCTAGAAATGGGATGAGAATCCCCATTGAGCCTACCTATCACGATAATGATGGATCAGGCTGGGAAGGAAATGTCGTTGGCTCGCCATCAAATGATGATCTGGCATATCAGACTCCTTCTGTCTGGTCTAGTACATGGATTGGAGATCAATCTGTGGTAGTCAGTACGGATGATGAGAGTGGGCTGGTAGCCTATGATTTTGCATTATTACCAAATTATCCAAATCCATTTAACCCATCAACAACAATTAAATTTTCACTGCCTGAGACTCAGAGTGTAACCCTTAAACTGTTTAATATTATGGGACAGGAAGTCGCTATATTATTAGATGGACGCGAGTTGCAGGCGGGTTTCCATACGGCACAGTGGAATGCTAGGAATATGGCGTCAGGAGTTTATTTTTATCAGTTGATTTCAGATAAAAATAATGCCATTACACAGAAAATGTTATTGGTGAAATAAAGTAGAATGAATAAAAAAGAGGGGCTTTTTTTACCCCTCTTTTTTTTATAAAAAAATAGATATGATTAAATTAGAAAACCTAGATGCCCAATAAACGAACGATAACAATATTAAAATTAATATTGTTACCCCTTGTGTGTATTTCAATTTCTTTTTCGCAAACTACAGGAAAAATTTCTGGGACTATTATTGATAAGAGTGATTCTAGTCCACTACCGGGTGCGAATATTTATTTATTGAATACGCCATATGGAACGGCATCAGATGGTCAAGGTAGATTCTCTTTAATAAATATACCACCAGGATCTTATACACTGAAAGCTGATATGATTGGCTATAAAACAATTCAGGTAGATAAGTTGATTATTTCTGTAAATCGAACTTCAAATATTAATATTGAGATGGAGCAAACGGTAATCGAAGGAGAAGTAATTACAGTAGAAGTTGAGCGTTTATCTCAGAAAAAAGATCAGACAGGGACCATAAAAAATATATCAGGAGAAGAGATTAATGCATTAGCGGTAGAAGCTGTTGGATCTGTAATTAACATGCAAGCAGGTGTAGTCAACGGACATTTTCGTGGTGGGCGAAATACTGAAGTAACCTATATGATTGATGGTGTTCAGGTTGATGAATCTTTTGGAGGCGGTAGTGCAGCCGTTGAAGTTCAACCCGAAGCTGTCCAAGATTTAGAAATTATTACAGGAACTTTTAACGCTGAATATGGTAGAGCAATGAGCGGAGTGGTGAATGTAGTTACTAGAGATGGTGGACCTCAGTTTGAAGGATCTGTCTCTAGCGCAGCATCTACATTCAATACAAACTCTAAGGATCAGGATGGAGAAGAGATATTTATTGGTCTATCACCAGAGATTAATAGGAGTCAGGATCTAAAATTCAGTTTGGGTGGCCCTATTATTGGAGATAGAGTTACATTTTTTACAAATGTTCGTTCTCAAGATAATAAAGGGCACCTCAATGGTCTCCGCTATTTTACTATGACTGATACTAACAATTTTCATGTTGATGATTCTTCATTGTGGACGTCATCCAAGTCTGGAGATAGTGCCTATGTTCCGATGAATACTAGTCAAAATTTATCGACATTACTTAAACTAAGTTTTAATCTTATTAAAGGAATTCGAATCTCCACGTTGTACTCATACAGTAACGATAGCTGGTATGGTTATGATCACAGTTTTAAGTATAACCCTGATGGTAGAGCAGAATCATTTAAGACTACTCATTTTTCTTCTTTTCAACTTAATCATATGATTACCCCAAAATTATTTTATGAGTTAAAGCTATCATATATGAAGAATCATACGGGTACATATATGTATGAAGACCCATTAGACTCAAACTATATACACGATAAATACATGTCAAATTATGGTTCAGGATTTTTTACAGGTGGTCAACAAAAAAATCATAATACACTGACAATGATTGACTCGACTTTGAAATTTGATATGACCTGGCAGGCTACTCACAATCATAGTATTAAGTTAGGCTTTATGGGTATTGCACATGGTGTAGATCATCAGTGGAGACAAATACGAAATAAGTATGATGGACAGCTAAATCCACAAAACTTGTATGAACCTGAAGTATATGGGGATAGTACCATTTATGCTGATTTATATAAAGTTTATCCAAAGGAAGTAGCATTTTATCTTCAGGATAAAATGGAGTTTGAAGAAATGGTAATTAATGTCGGTCTAAGGTATGATTATTTTAATCCGGAAAGTCGCTATCCATCAGATAGGCGTAATCCTGCTAATCAGTTAACGCTCCCAGATTCTATGACATCCACCTATCCGCAAGCACCAGTTATTGATCAGATTAGTCCAAGAATTGGTTTTGCATACCAACTTGGGCAACAAGCAGTCTTACATTTTAGTTATGGTCATTTCTTTCAAATGCCTCCTCTATATTCGATGTACCAAAATCATAGTTTCTTAGTTGGCCCTAGTGACTACGGTACAACAATGGGGAATGTCCTTTTAGAGCCAGAAAAAACCATCACCTATGAGATAGGACTCTGGCAGGAGATCACACGAGGTTTAGGTCTGGATGTTGCCTTGTTTTATAGGGATATCTATAACTTGCTCAGTGCAAAAGTAATTTCAACGTATAATCAAATTGAATATGGTTTATATAGTAATAAGGACTATGGTAATGCAAGGGGGCTAGAAGTTAAGCTCGACTTAGGATACGGAGCTCTAAAAGGAATGGTAAACTATACCCTGCAATACACCAGAGGGAATGCAGATAACCCGACCCAGACTTTTTCTCGGGCAGGGGGTAATATGGACCCAGTCAATCGATTTATCCCTATGAGCTGGGATCAGCGCCACACACTAAACGGTACGCTAATGTATTTTGGTAAAAATTTTGGTGGTAGTATAACGGGATACTTCAACTCTGGATCTCCTTATACTTTTTCTCCACAAAGTGAGAGTGTGCTATCGAGAATTAATTTATATCCCAATAATGATTATAAACCATCAAACTATACAGTAGATGGTACGTTCCACTATAATTTTAGATTACTAGGTAATTATAATGCTCGGCTTGATGTAACGATTTATAATCTCTTAGATCGTTTAAATGAGTATTGGGTTGATGGGCAAACCGGTCGTGCTTATACTGCAATTATTAAGGATAGTGACCTTGCAAACCATAGAAGTGATTTTAATGATTATGATGACCGTATTAAAAATCCATCTATGTATTCTGCACCTAGGACTATTAAAATTGCTTTGGGTGTTAATTTTTAATTATGAAATTATTTAAGACTTTTCAAATTATAATATTTTCAATTAGCTTGATTGTTGGGCAGGGTAAAGAATATGAAGGCCCTGAGGATCCCGCTGGTGATATTGCAGCTGAAAGAGAAGGCTATATGTCTGGCAATCGAGTTTTTCTTTATTTTCGTAACACAACCGAGCTATCAGACTGGCCAAGGGCTAGTGTTTCTAAATGGCCTAATAATCCTGAAGGTACTAAAATGACAGATGGTATCGGTCTACTTGTTGGTGCTAAGGTTTATATTGAAGATGACAGTAGTTCATCTTCAATTGATACAATCCCGCTGACAGATGTATTAGATATTTACACGAAAGATCATCACACTTTATATTACCTGCAAACCAGTTATCGTGAAGAGATGGATGTTAATCCATTAGGCACTGTAGAGTGGGGTTTCTACCCTGTATTTGGATATTTTAATGAGACTGGTGAGTACCCTGCACTATCAAATATAGAGAGTTCTTGGCCTATAGGGGGTTGGCCATCCACCGGATTTGAGACAAAATGGCCTGGAGAGTGGAATGGTCGCTTTGGTCGTGGAGTAATCTATGCAGATCAAGAATCTTATTATGTTGTAAATGATGCCCAGGATCAGGAGAATCTTGGGCCGGAAGATAATGTAAGATATTATCCGAGGCCCGGTCATTTTATAGGAGATATTAATCCTGATGTCACGATTCAGTCAGATAGTCCTTGGGGTGGGCTGGGTTTACGTGTATCCGTAAGGGGATTTCAGTGGAATAACCCCCAGGCAAGAGACGCTATTTTTTGGGAGTATTCAATCGCCAATATATCAGACTATGATTTAAGAGATGTTGCGTTTGGATACTGGTTGGATAATTCTATAGGTGGAGATGTAGATGATGACCTCGGGCATTTTGATATCCAAGAAGATATGGCCTATTCTTGGGATGTGAATGGTATAGGTGCCGGCGGATTACCAACAGGAGTGATGGGTTTTGCCTATCTTGAGAGCCCAGGTATTGCTTATGACTATGCGGATAATGATAATGACGGTCTCATCGATGAAAAAAGAGATAATGAAGCTGAAAATTTAGTAGGTCCAATGGATGGGATTAGTGATCTAGATGCATTTCTTGAGTTTTACAAATTAACTAACGATGATTTAAGAGAACACTGGGATGCGGATGAAGATCAGGACTGGGAAGATGGTGAAGACCTAAATGGTGATGGTATCTATCAATTATCTGAGTTCGCTGGTGACGACATTGGTATAGATGGTGTTTCACCAGGTGAATTAAATTATACAGGGCCAGATGCAGATGGGTCTGAGTGTAACCACAGGCCTGATTTTGAAGAAGGTGTTGGGTGTGAGCCTAATTTTAATACGACAGATGTGTCAGAGTCAGATATGGTTGGACTTACAACATTTCAAATGTTTCAGGCACCTACCCATACAGCTTCTAATACTTCTAAGTGGTTTAAAAATGATCAGGCTATGTGGGAAGTGATTGGGAGTGACTCGCTTCAGGAAGATGTTGAATTTTCGGGTAACCTAATTGAAGTATTTGCGTCAGGTCCGTTTCCTCTATATCAAGGACGCGTTGAGCGTATCTCAATGTCTGAGCTTCATTCATATGATCCACTTTCAGGATTAGAGTCTGATGATCATACAGCACCAGCGCTTTTTGAATTAAAGCGGATTGTTCAGATAATATACGAAAAAGACTATCGTTTTGCTCAGCCTCCAAAAATGCCAACCTTGGCCGCAACAGCTGGTGATGGTGAAGTGATTTTAACATGGGATGATATTGCTGACACGAGGACCCGTGATCCTTTTGTTGGAAATATTAATGATTTTGAAGGATACAAGATATATAGATCTACTGATAAATATTTATCAGACCCTGAGATTATTACTGATGGCTACGGTACTCCAATGTTTAAGCAACCTATCTATCAATGTGATCTTCAAAATCAAAGCCCACATAATCCAAATATTCAAAATGGTATGACACATCAGTGCTCAGGGTTCACTGATTTTGGTCTTGTAAATGGA
>MDTC01269730.1_pt1 | contig 15820 bp, 16 predicted proteins | sample 811181 | NCBI WGS metagenome assembly MDTC01 (sample SAMN05326644, study PRJNA326480) | marine metagenome | isolation source: seawater | place: Pacific Ocean: North | collected 2011
ATTAAATAATTCTTTGTCTTTATGTCGGTCTATACAATTAAGAACTATATTTGTTTTTCCACCCACACACCATTTTGTCCATGGTATGCCATCAGATTCATCCATAATTTGTTCATAGTTTTTATAGAATTTTAAGTCAGAAAATTTAATTACACTATCCCAAAGCCAACCTGGTTTCTGTAAAGCTTTAGATTCTAGAGTATCGTAATTTTTTAAATTACAATATTGAATAAAACTTGTTAGTTTAGAATCTTTGATTATTTCTTCTGGAGGAGTCCAGACGATTTCTTTAGTCATCAATTGACTATTAACCAGCTTTCCTTAATAAATAATCTGAGTCGTGACTAGAAGTAAGCAATTTTTTATTGGTTTTTTTAATAAATGGTACGTAACTTACATTTTTATATTTCCACACAACAGGGCTGCTCAATGCATAGCTTCCATATATAAAAAATCTTTTCTTACCATTTATTTCCCTAAACAATTTAACGCCATGGTATGAATTAGGTGTAGATTGAAAAAAAATAACACTTCCACTTGAAGGCGTAAATTCTTTTACCTTTGAAAGTTGAGTAATTTTTGGAAATCTTTTAAATGTCTTTCTAACTTCTCTATCTGTCTTCTTCTTAAAAATTGTTAAAGACCCACCATTTTTCTTTGGAATATCATTCAAATAAATTAAAAAATTATAAAGTCTAGTCACATCATCTCGATGTGGTTTTAAACGATAACCCCCTCTAGATACTGAAAAATCAATATCTAAATTTACATTTGGATTTTTATAGTGCGTTCCTAACATTTTCATTAATTCTTTGGAATTCATTAATCTCTTATTTGTATATTTATTTCTTAAAAACTTTTTTGGCATATATGTATTAGTCCAACTATAGTCTTTAAACGTTTTTTTGAATTTCGATTCAACTTTTTTGTAAAATGATTGGCTATTAAATTGATTAAAAAGTTTACTTGATAATTTAGATTTTTTTAGATAATTCTTAAAATTTTTTGAACCTTTGTTTATTCTATTCCTTCCGCCTTGAATTAGATCATCAAAATTATTTGTATTTTTAATTTCACCAATAAGTTTCTTACAGTCTTTTTTTGTTAAAGCATTTTTTCCAATCATTACTGGAAAATTGCTTTTAATTTTCTTTAGTTTGTTAATATTAATCATTTAAATTTGGATCTTTAAAAATGAGCGGTAATTTAATACCGCTCATAAGTTTTAATTTATTATAGTCCAGCGCTAGGGTTAAACGTAACCGTACCAGCAACTTTAGTCTTCCAGTTTTTACCACCTTTAGTGTATTCGATCATAACAGGCGTTTTGTTACCATCTCTGCACTCAGGGCTACCAGCGGCACAAAAGCCGATTGGTCCAGAAGCTAATCCAGTAAAGTTAGTTATACTAGCAATAGAATCTCTAACAGCGTTTCTGTCAGAAGCTAAATTACCGCTAAATTTTAATTGTGCTTTTTCAAGAGCAGGTCTTAACATGTCTAATAGATCCTGCATTTGAGAAAAGTCATGACCTGGGACAACTCCGTATTTGTCTTTGATCTTTTTCACAAACTTTTTAGCGATTGGTCTTTTGTCAGAAGCAGCGAATGCAGCAGCATAAGTAACACCAACAGCAGCTTTACCTGCGTTAGTTGGGACTTCTACTTTAGAAGCTACAGAGTTTGCAACTCTAGCAACACTCTTAGGAATACCTACTTCATAAGATTGTTTAAGAGCACGAACAGTTTCATCTACTAAACCTGATAATACTATTGCATCTGGGTTAGCTGCTTTAGCTTTCAACAAGAAAGATCTAAAGTCAGTTTCTTTTTCACCAGCTTGCGCTTCGTATACAGGATCAACACCATATTCATCTTTCATAAACTTAATCATAGATTTAGCAAAGTCAGAACTAGCTTGGTCTGGCACGTAGATATAAGCTATCTTCTTACCAGAGTTTTCAGCTGTGAATTTACCTTGTACAATTTTATAAAATCTAGATGAAACAGGAACTCTGAATATATATTCACTACCCGTTAATGTGATTTTAGAACTTGTAGAGTGAGGTATAATTTGTGGTACACCAGCTTTAGTTATTACAGGTACCATAGGCATTGTAACTGAACTACAGCTTGAACCAATTATAACATGAACTTTATCTTGGTAAGCAAGTTTTGTTGCGTTTGCTACACCTTTTTCAGATTTACATTCATCATTATAAAGTATCAATTGTACTTTCTCTCCATTTATACCACCAGAAGAATTCCACTCTTCAACAGTATCTTTAATTAACTCTCCGTGTTTGTAACCAACATCAGATAACATTCTAAACGAAACACCAATTTTGATGTCAGCTTGTGCTAACGATGTGATTAATAAACTTCCAGTGAGTAATATACTTGAAAAAATAATTTGTATTTTTTTCATGCTTCCTCCTTTTATTTTTATTGGACAAGCCTAATAAAATTTAGTTAGTATGTCTAGACTATATATATATAATATTTATACTTAAATTACGTGTATTGGAGTGCATTTGCTAAAGATTAAAAACTTAGTTTCTGGGTATGGTTCTGTACAAATTTTATACGGTGCAAATATGAAGGTTGATCAACAATCTATAGTTGCATTACTTGGTGGCAACGGAACTGGTAAATCTACAATTTTAAAAGCTTGCTCTGGACTTCTTAGAGCTTGGGAAGGAAGTATAAATTTTAACGGAGAAGATATTCATAATTTACCACCACATGAAATTGTAAAAAAAGGATTAGTTCAAGTAACTCAGGGTAAAGATGTTTTTCCAGCAATGAGCGTTACTGAAAATTTAAGATTAGGAGCATTCGTGCTTAACTCTAACAAAGAATTAAAAGATAATTTAGATAAAGTATTTAATTATTTTCCAAGATTAAATGAGAGAAAAGATCAATTAGCTGCAACTTTATCTGGTGGTGAACTCCAAATGCTTTGTATAGGAAGAGGTCTAATGTCGAGTCCAAAAATGATAATGTTAGATGAACCAAGCGCTGCTCTTGCCCCACAAATAGTTTTAGATATTTTTAAAAATATTAACAAAATTAGAAAAGATGGATTAACTGTTCTTGTAGTAGAGCAGAATGTTCGCATGGCTCTTCTGCTTTCAGATTATGGATATGTGATTAAAGATGGAATAATTAACGTTGAGGGAGAGTCTAAAAAATTAATGTACGATGATGCTGTTAAAGACTCTTATTTAGGAGGAACAAAAGCAAATGTTTAAAACTTTTAGATTTACTAGAAGCATAGAAAATACTTTAATGGCAATTTTTATTGGTATATTCGTTTTGTTCTGCTGTTTGAGTCCAGATATGAGCATTGAATCACTAAAAAGCGTTGTTCTTATTGGTATTACTGTTGGGATAATTTATGGATTAGTCGCAGTTGGAATTTCACTCATCTATACCGGGTTAGATATTGTCAATTTTTCTCATGGTGAATTTTTTATGTTGGGAGCATTTACAGGACTTACTATTTATAATTTTATTGTTGATGGTGAACTTATTTATGCAATTTTTCCTGAAGCTTATGGATGGATAGGCTATGTCATTGGTCTTTTCTTTGCGTTTATTGCCATGGGATTATTTGGCGTTCTAGTAGAAAGATTATTTTTTAGACCACTAACCAGAAAAGGCGGTGGCTATACCGTTGCAGGAATGGGAATTATCATATGTGGTTTTGGTATGTCTGTGGTTTTACAAAATTTAGCTTACGTAATCTGGAAACCTTCTCCTCACGCTTTTAACGCAGAATTAGGTATGCCTATAAACATTGCAGGTATTACATTGCCAATGACTTACTTATGGATGCTAGTTACTGGATTTGTAGTTTCTGCGGCCTTATTTTTTTTCTTAAACAAAACTAAAATGGGTCTAGGCATTAGAGCTGTAGCCCATTCAAAAGATATTTCAAACTTAGTAGGTATTAACGTCCCTCTTTATATTTCAATTACATTCGGTATTGCTTGTGCAATAGCAGGTGTGGCTGGAACATTAGTTGGACCAACATATCAAGTAGTTATTTATATGGGCTATATTATTTTACTAAAAGCATTTGCTTCTGCTGTTGTGGGCGGATTTGGGAGTTTACCTGGTGCTATTGTTGGCGGATTTACAGTTGGCCTTTTTGAAACAATGGGTTCGTACTATATATCTGGAAGTCACAAAGATGCATTTGCCTTTATATTAATGATTGTAGTTTTGATGATTAAACCAACAGGTTTTTTTGGCGTCTCAGTTAAAATGAAAGCTTAAAGATAAATTAACAAAGGTAAAAATGATAAAAAAAGATACAAAAGTTGCAGTTTTAGGAGCAGGGGCCATGGGTTGTTTGTTCGGAGGACTTATGGCTGAAAAAGGTCTTGACGTTGTTTTAATTGACGTCTGGAAAGATCATGTTGATGCAATTAATAAAAATGGACTGAAAATGGACGGGCATGGCGGTGATAGATTTATAAAAATTAAAGCTACTACTGACCCATCTACACTAAATCCTGTAGATGCAATTATAATTATGTGTAAGGCAACAGCACTTAAAACAGCTCTTACAAACGCTAAAAACATTATAGGCGATAAAACTATGCTCATGTCATTTCAAAATGGAATCGGTCATGAGGCTATAATGCAAGAAATTGCTGGCAAGGATAAAGTTCTAGGAGGAACAACTACCCAAGCATCTAACATTGTTGGACCTGGACACATAAAAAATCATGGCTCTCTCCCTTCTTGGATAGGTGAGTACGAAGGCGGCATGAGTGATAGAGTATCAGACTTAGCAGAAACATTTACTACTCATAATTTAGAAACTATTGCTGTTGCTGATATTAAAAAAAGAAAATGGATGAAGCTTTTTGCGTTAACTGCGATAGGTCCTCTGTCTTCTGTTTTCAATCTTCATCATACAGATCTATATATTACAAATAAAAATCAAAAAGTTTCTAGAAGTCTTGGAAAACAGATAATATTAGAAACAAGAGCTGTTGCAAAAGCTGATGGTGTTGATGTCACTGAAGATGAGTGTTTAGAAATGTTCAATAAAATTGTTGATTCCAACCAAACAAATAAATCTTCAATGTGTTTTGACATACTTAATAAACGAAAAACTGAAATAGAATTTATAAATGGTGCGGTAGCTAAGATTGGTAAAAGCCATGGAATTAAGACCCCAATGAACGATCTAATGTATAATATGATAATGGTAAAAGAGGGAATGTACTAACAGATAAATCAATTTATTATATGGAAAAATTCAAAGAAATAATCAGACAATATCCTTTCGTAGGATTTATTATCGCCTTTTTTATTTTAATGGCAGTACCATCAATTTTTTTTACCGATATTTATCAATCTCATTTAGCTACTTTGATATGCATAAATATTATTGTTGCTGCCGGTCTCAACATTGTCAAAGGTTATTGCGGCCAAGTTACAGTAGGTCACGTTGGTTTATATGCGGTTGGCTCATACACAGCAGGCTGCATGTTTCTTTATCTAGGTTCAGGGTTATGGATAACCTTACCTGCAGCGATAATTGTAACTGCATTATTCGGTATTGTAATGGGCGTTCCTTCACTAAGATTAGAAGGACCGTACTTAGCTTTAGCCACTCTTGGAGGTGGAGAGGCAATTAGATTATTTATTGAGAATGGAGAATTTTTTGGTTCTACTTATGGTATTTCAAGTATATCACAACCAGTTATTTTTGGTGTACCATTTGATACACCAGATAAATACTACTTTATAGCCATGCCAATAATGTTAGTTGCAATTTATTTTTCTTTTAGTGTTTTAAAATCATCTGTTGGGCGAGCATTTATGGCTATTAGAGAAGACCAAATATCTGCAGCTGCTTCAGGTATAAATGTTAAAAAGTATAAACTATTAGCTTTTATTTTAAGCGCGATGTTTGCAGGAGCAGCAGGTGCAGTTTACGCACATTTCCCTCCAGGTTATATACATCCAAATAATTACACTGTTATAGAGATGGTAACATTTTTAGCGATGGTTGTTTTTGGAGGTCTCGGCCATCTTTGGGGAGGAATTATCGGCGCTGTAGTAATTACAATAGTCTATGACATCACCAGACCGCTTTACCAGTATCAATTATTTATATTTGGATTAACAATAGTTTTTACGATTTTATTTATGCCAAAAGGTATTGGCGGGTTCATTGATAAATATTTTATTGATAGAAGATTTAAAGATAAACAAATTAAAGATAAAAAATAATGCTGCTTAAAACAAAAAAATTAATGAAAGCTTTTGGGGGATTAAAAGCAATAGATAAAATTGATATTGAAATACCTCAAGGAGAAATCAGAGGAATAATCGGACCCAATGGATCAGGTAAGAGCACTTTCTTTAATTTAATTTCTGGCGTTTATGATTCAGATCCTGGAAGTTATATCGAATTTGACGGGCACGATATCACAAATGAACCGGCACACGAAATTGGAGCTTTAGGTTTAGCCAGAACATTTCAATTATTAAGATTATACCAAGACATGTCTGTTATTAACAATGTCATGTCAGGTTATCATACAAAAGTTCCTTATTCTTTCGCGGCAGCCGTATTAGGAAGAAAAAAGATATGGGACCATGAAAAAAAAATTAAAGCAGAGATGATGGAATTACTGTCCTTTGTTGGATTAGCAGATTTTGCAGAGATGAATGCTAGCGAATTATCAGGCGGACAAAGAAGGCTTCTTGTCTTAGCTAGAGCAATTGCAGGTAAACCTAAACTTTTAATGTTAGATGAGCCAGCTGCAGGATTGTCTCCTCATAACGTAGATAATTTAATGAAAATCATTATGCAACTTAAAGACAAGTACGGGTTAACCTTAATAATAATAGAACACATTCTTAAAGTGGTTATGGACACTTGTGATACAGTAACTGTTTTTGACCACGGCCAGAAAATAGCCGAAGGAGCTCCTGCTAAAGTTAAAGATGACAATGCTGTGATTGAGGCATATTTAGGTAAAAAAATGAATGATGATGAAATGCGAAAAGCACTTGCGGTCTAATACAAATTTGGTAATATTTAAAAAAACTTTATCGATTCAATGAAGACAAACATAAAAAAAATTTTTGACAAACAAGGATTTGTCAGAATTAAAAATGTTTTAGATTATAAATTAGATTTAGAGCCCATTCTTAATGACATGATGTTCATTATGAATAGATTAGTACATAGGTTCGTTAGAAAAAAAGACAAGAAAAAAGTATTGGCATACAACTTTAAAAAAAAATATTCTTATTTAGTCAAACTAAATATACCTGAATTAGATCAATATTTTAATATTAGACTTCCCCAAAACAATATAACGATTGATAGTGATTTTTTTGCAAGCCAATCAATTTTTACTTTGATAAAAAACAAAAAAATTATAGACAAAGTTTCTAAAATTTTAGGTGAAGAAATTTCATCAAATCCATGCCAAAACTCTAGGATTAAACAACCAGAAAAAGCAGTTTCAAAAAAAAATTTAAACGATGGATTAGTTGGTCGAACACCTTGGCATCAAGATGCAGGTGTCATGAATAAAAGAGGACAAAATGGAACAGATTTAGTTACTTGTTGGATTCCATTCACCAAAACAAGAATAAAAAATGGTTGCATGTTGGCCGTAAAAGAAAGTCATAGGTTAGGTTTAATCAACCACCACAATGGAAGCAAAGGTCAAGTTGAGATTAAAGGGAAAAAAAGTATTGATAAATTAAAAACCGTGGCCTTGGAGGCAGATATCGGTGATATTATATTGTTAAATAAATATTTAATTCACTGTTCTATACCAAACAAATCAAAAAATTTTAGAATAAGTATGGATTTAAGATTTAATATAACTGGGCAACCTTCTGGTAGAGAACCATTGCCTAGCTTTGCAGTAAAGAGTAAAAACAAAAAAAACATTATTGTTAATACATACAAACAATGGATTGCTTTGTGGGAACATGCAAAAAATAAATGCCTTCCTAGAAAGTGGACTTATAAATATCCATTACCAACTTTTAAAGGAACTAAAAGAGATTTGCATAACGTATTATAGATGCAATCAGTCACAAAGAGAGTCTACACAACAGACTTTATCTTAGCATTACTAGGTTATGTTTTATTTGTTTGTCAGGATACAATTTCTAAAGATTTAATTACGAGATATCACGCAACTCAAATTGTATTTTTTGCTTCATTGTCAGCTTTATTAACTGTTGTTATCTACACACAAATGAAAAGTGCGTGGCACAAGATTAAAAATGCAAGTTTTACAGTTCATTTTTTTAGATCTTTGACAATGTTTTTGGCCATGAGTTGTTTTATTTATTCTACCTTTTATTTACCACTCACAACACTTTACAGTATAATTTTTACCATTCCTTTATTGATAACAATTGGTGGGGCAGTTTTTTTAAATGAAAAAGTTAGCTGGAGAAGATATACGGCTACAATTATTGGATTTATTGGAGCTATTATTGCAATTGATCCATTTAACAGTGAATTTAGCAAGATCAGCTTGATAGCTATATTCATGCCTTTTTTTCCTGCAATTAGTTACCTAATAGTTAGAAAATACGGACATCAAGAAAGTTTATTCTCTTTTCTCATTTACGGAAAATTATTTATGATTTTATTTTCTTCAGTTATAGCTTTTAATTTTTATAAACCAATGCCTATCGATGATTTGATGATAAACTTGTCAGCAGGGGTATTAAGAGGAGTTGCAATTATATTTGTTATAAACTCAGCAAGGCATTTACCATCATCAATCTTTGCATCTGCTCAATACATACAAATTATTGCCGGTGGAATCATAGGCTATTTAGTATTTAAAGACATACCTAGTCTTAATATTTATTTTGGCGGCACATTAATAATTGGAGCAGGCTTATATATAATTTTACGTGAGGCTCAGTTAGGAGTAAACATTGTAACATCAACAACAAGACACCCAACTATTCCGATAAAAAAAGATTAAATTTGTATTTTTTTTAAAAATTCTTGTAATACGTTTTCATCAACATTTACAGAATTTTTCGCAGCTGGAAATTTTCCTTCTAAACTTTCTTTGACAAAAGCTTTAAGCGCTTTAACTCTTTCAACTTCAATATTATCTTTCATTTTTTTTAGATTAGCATACGCTTTAGCATGTCTAGGAGCTTTTTCATCTTCTCCACAAATATCATTCATAAACAAATACATCACATCAGCTTTTCTTCCTGAACCAAGAGAAACAGTTACAATATTAGTTCTTTTAGAAATTTCTCCCATTATATTTTCAGGGATTACTTCACATTCGGCAGAAAACGCTCCTGCATCTTCAAGTCTTTTGAATTTTTTGTATAGTTCAAATGCTTCATCTGCAGTTTTTCCAACAGCTCTTAGGCCGCCAACCCAAGTAGATTTTCTTGGTACAAGTCCTAGGTGTCCCATCACTGGCACGTCTTCTTTTGCTAACATTGAAACTACATCCATACTTCGTGCTGTCATGATTGCGTCAGCTCCATCTTCTAAAGCTTTAAAAGCACCTCTTAAAACATCATCAGCGGTCGGATAATTATGTAATTCTAAAGCTGCTGTATAAAAAAGTGTTCTAGATCCTTTTCTGATTTTTGTAACATTAGAAGCACTTCCTATAATCATATCAAAACCAGCTTCTTCTGCAGCATTTGCTTCAAGGTCAGTATTTGCAGTAACTTGAGTTAAAATTTTTTTTCCTTTTGCAGCCACAATATCGCTAACAGTATTATTCCTTTTTGCTGGTTGTGCTGCCCATGTATAAATATTTTTCATACTCTATTTTACATCTTTGTATAACCAAGCTCTTTTATCTACATATTGAGCAAATTTTTTTATTGTCATCTCAGTCGGAAGAATAAAAATTGATCTTTTATCATTAGTATTTCTAATAGTTTTAAAATAATTTTTTGATACTGCCGCGTCAATATAAGAGTTTGAAGTTAAGTAAGACTTTTCTACAAACTTAATCAATTGTTGCTTAGTAATTGTCTCACTTTTTAAATATGCAATCATTACTTTATGAAGCATAATCCAATGTCCTGGGTTAGTAGAAAACCAATTTAGCGTTTCATCTTTTGCTTTATCGGTAAAATCTTTTATTGAAATTTCCGCCAACTTAATTGTTTTAAGTGTGTTTTTTGGAATTTTTAGAGATTTCATTTATAAAAAAGTTTATTGAAAAGAGATTGTTATATCAATAATAAATTGAATGGCTGTTTTAAAGGAAAATTCTAAATTTCTTGCTTAAAACTAGAACTATAATTCGCCTTATTATATAGATAAAAACTATTTAATTATAAATAAAATCGTGAATATAGAAAACAAAAACAACAATATATCGGCAATTAACATATTAAAGAAAATAAATCTAAACCTTGATAGCAAAAGGAAAAGAGATATTAAGCTAGTATTTTTTTTATCCATACTTAGTTCTATAGCTGAGTCAGTTTCAATAGCTATGCTAATACCTTTTATTAGTTTTTTTGTTAATCCAAACAATTATATATTCAATAATTTATTTGTAGGTATCTTTCATTATTTTAATATAACTAGTGAAAAAGAAATTTTAGCCACTGCTGCCGCAGGGTTTATTTTGATTGTCTTATTGAGCGGTCTAGTAAAAATTAGGTATATTAAATCATCAAATAGACTTACAGACAATATAACTAGTGATTTTAGAATTAGAATATTTAGATTTTTATTAAATCAAGACTTAAATTTTCACTTTATTCATGGCTCAAATCAAATTATGAGTAATCTTGCTCAAAAAGCAGGAGCATTTACTGCATTGGTTTTTTCTTCCCTAAATATCCTCAATTCAATTTTAATTTCATTAGCTATTGTTACCGTGTTAACTATTAACGAGCCTATCTATACACCCTTAATAATATTTTTAATTTTATTATTTTTTTTCATTATTTTTAAAATCAAATCTGCAACAGTTTTGAAAAAAGGGCAGTCAGTAAATTTAAATCAAAATTTTATTATAGATATATTTCAAAATGCTGTTGGCTACCTTCCTGAAATAATCATTTATAATTTGAGAAAGTTTTTTTTAACAACAATGAAAAATGTTTCTGAGGAAATAGCTCAATCTAGCAGTATGACTAGAACAATCGGCATGACACCAAGAGTTTATCTCGAAACTTCTGTAATCATTCTAGTAATTTTGGTTCTCTTTTTTTCAGATTTGAGTGAAAGATCAATAGAATCTAATATCGCTTACTTGGCTATCTTGGCATTTGGTACACAAAAAATATTACCTTTAATTAATAATGTGTACAATCTTTCAATTAAATTCAAATCGTCAATACCTACTGTTAGTAGTTATTTTGAATTACTAGAAAAAGGAAATTCAAATGAAATTAAAGACCAAGAATATAAAACTTTAGATTTTAAAAATGTAATAAAGTTGGAAAATATAAGCTTTAGATATAATAAAGACTTACCAAATATTTTAAGTAAATATAATTTTAATATTACCAAAGGTGAAAAGATTGCAATTAAAGGACAAACAGGTTCAGGAAAAAGTACATTAGTTAATATAGTTACAGGGCTGCTGAAACCAACAGAAGGTAATATTTTTATAGATAATACTCTTATAAATTCAGAAAATTTGAGTCAGTGGCAAAAAAATGTAGCTATAGTTCCTCAAATAGTTTTTCTAAATGACGCTTCGATATTAGAAAATATTGCAATAGCACTGGACAGCAATTCTATTGATAAAGAAAAAGTTAAAAGGTCAGCTAAACTTGCAAAAATAGATACTTTCATTGAATCTTTGCCCAACAGTTACGATGAAAAGGTAGGTGAGAGGGGCATTAGACTATCAGGTGGTCAGAAACAGAGACTAGGTATAGCTAGAGCACTATATAGAGATGCAAAGGTAATAATATTAGATGAACCTACTAATGCATTAGACTCTGAAACTGAGGGACTTGTGATGGACTCAATTACGAAACTAAGTAAAGATATAACTCTAATAATGATATCTCATAGCAATACATCCCTAAAATATTTTGATAAAATTATTGATTTAGATAAAAAAGACTAATTTATCATTTATGAACAAATTAGATTCAACCATTGTTATAGCTTTGATGGGCGTTGACGGGTCAGGAAAATCAACTTTGATAAAACAATTAAACAAAAGATTAAAATATAATTATATAAAAATCAAAAACTTACATTTAAGGCCGTATCTTTTTTTGACTGATACAAGCATTATAAACTCTAATCCACACAGTCTGCTAAAGCCGAGATGGAAAATAACCAACTTTATTATGATTTTGGTGTGGTTGTTTATGTATCGTATTTTTTTTTTTATGAATCAAAAAAAAAAAAATCAACTCATTACTTTTGACAGATATGCTCACGATCTATTAATTGATGCAACTAGATATAAATATAATTTGCCTAAAAGAATGACAAAATTTTTATTAACTTTATTTCCGAAACCTAATTTGTGGATATATTTAGAAGCACCTATTAAAATAATTGAAAAAAGAAAAAAAGAGTTAACAAGAAGTGAACTTATTAGACAAAAAAATGAATATAAAAAGTTACTTAATAAAGAGTCAAATGTTTTAGTAGTAAACACAAATCAGAAGATTGAAAAAAATATTTCATTGATCGTTAGAAAAATGAAGTCTATTGTAATTTAAAATTGTTATTTGTTTATGTGTATTCTTATAATTTAAATGATAAAAAAAATTCTTATAACTGGAGGTGCTGGATATATAGGCTCACATGTAACAGAAGTTTTAATAAAAAATAAAAAAAAAATATTTATAATAGATAATCTGTCTACTGGATTTAAGAAACTGATTAACAAGAAAGCCACATTTTATAAAGCTAATGTTTTAAAACCTGAACTAATAAAAAAAATAATTATTCAAAATAAAATTGACTCCGTTATACATCTAGCTGGCAGTTTAATTATTGGTACTGGTGAAAAAAAACCTAAACTTTATTACAAGAACAATGTTCTTGGCACTAAAAGTATTTTAGCTGCATGTAAAAATACATCTGTAAAAAACTTTATCTTTTCTTCTACAGCCGCTGTTTATAAAGATGGTCAAAAAATTGTTCATGAAAAATCTAAGGTTCAGCCAAAAAGTGTATATGGAAAAACTAAAGTTAAAGCAGAAAGATTAATCATATCAAATTGTAAAAAGTTCGGAATTAATTATGCTATTCTTAGATATTTTAACGTATGTGGTGCAAGTTTTTCTGGAAAAATAGGTTTAATTTCAAAAACTGACTCTTTATTTAAAAATATTTCTGCCGCTGTAATAAAAGAAAATCCAATTGTTAACATATATGGAAATAATTATAAGACACCTGACGGTACCGCTATTAGAGATTATATTCACGTTTCTGATTTAGCCGATATACATTATAGAATATTAAAAAAAATTTCTAAAATGAATAAGTCAATGATTCTTAACTGCGGTTACAACAAAGGAGTTTCTGTAAATGCAGTCATCAATGAATTTAAAAACCAATCAAAAAAAAAAATATCAATTTTATATAAAAAGCAAAGGCCAGGTGATCTTTCAATGGTTATTGCTAATAATAAAAAACTAATTAGAACTTTAAAATGGAAACCAAAATATTTTAAATTAAGCACAATTATTAAATCTTGTATTAAATGGGAAAAAACAATTAACAGATAAATTTTAATATTAGTTGTATCTGTTTGTATAATTATTATTATTTAAATATGAATAGCAAAAATGATATACTTAGCATTCTAAACGCTGTAAATGAAATTAATTCAAATCAAAAAAAAAAGTCATTAAATACCTCAATTCCAAAAAGCTCTATTCCTCAATTAAACAAAGATTTAATTATTTCCCCAGATGTTGATAGACTTATTCTTGAAGCCGAAAAATACAAAAAGTCTGTAGTCGGATCACCTATTGTTCTTTCAGATCAAAACCAACTCTCAGAGCTTAAAAAAGCTGATGTTCTTATTCTTACTAATGAAGTTATTGATAATTCTCTAATTGAAAATGATCAAATTATTACACTCAGAATTCAAATTAAAAATTTGAAAGATTCAGAAAGAAAACTACTTTCCCAGATTGACGATTTACAAAAAGAAGTTATTTTATTAAAAAAAAAAAATTTTAACGTACAAGCTCAAAATGCACCACAAAACTCGCCAGATAACACGAGGGAAACCCTTAAATCTATATATTTGCAAGTCGAAAAACAAAAAAAAGTTTTTTTAGAACTTAAAATTCACTCAACTAAAATCGAGAGAGATTCTAGCGTTTATAAAGAAAATTATGAGAGACTTGTTGTTGAAAATCACGAACTTAAAAACAGACTTAAAATAACCAAAGAACAGATCGTAAGTCATGAAACCAATAAAAATGAACTTTTAACAGCTTTGGATCAGTTAAATGAAATTTTATCTAAAAATAATATTGTTGGAAACATATCTCCCGATAAATCTTCTTATGAAAAAAAAAACCCAAAAAAAGTAACTGAGGCTGAATCTGCTGATGACTAGGTTAGTCTTTTTAAAATTATTTATTTCCAATTTTACCAATTAAAGCTTAAGTGGATTGCCTGCGTCAATATGCAACTGATAATCATTATCATATTATTTGACATTGGTAATCATTATCATATAAATGCGAACTATTATCAATATCAACAAAAAAGGAATAATGAAAAAAATAGCAATATTAGCTTTAGCGTTAACAACTTATTTTACATCTTTATATTCAGATGGTCATAACGAAGTTAACGTTTTTAGCGCAAGACACTATGACTCAGACATTCAACTTTACGAAAAATTTACAGCAAAAACTGGAATTAAAGTAAATGTTGTATCTGGAAAAGACAAAGCACTTCAAAAAAGAATAACAGAAGAAGGAGCAGACTCAAAAGCTGATCTATATATTACTGCTGATGCAGGAAGATTAGGTGCATTTGATGCTGCTGGCATGTTCCAAAATTCTATGTCATCGAAAATTAAAGCAGCCGTACCATCTAATTTAAGATCTAACAATTGGACAGGTATAGCAAAAAGAGCAAGAATTATTTATTATTCACCAGAAAGAGTAAACGCAAACGATCTTAATGGTATGACGTATGAAGATCTTGCCAATCCAAGATGGAGAAATAGAATTGTTATTAGAAAATCTAACAATGTTTATAATCAATCACTTGTTGCTTCATTAGTTCAAAATAATGGAAAAAAAGCTACAGCAAAATGGGCTAAAGGCGTGGTAGCCAATATGGCTAGAGACTCAAAAGGAAATGATAGAGCTCAGATACTAGCCGTAGCAGCAGGAGAAGCTGATTTAGCAGTAGCAAACACTTACTATTACGCATTAATGTTATCAGGTAGTAAAGGTGAAGAGCAAAAAGCGGCAGCTAAAAAAGTTTTACCATTCTTTCCAAATCAAGGAGATAGAGGTACTCATATGAATATTAGCGGAGGTGGGGTTATCAAAACAGCTCCAAATAAAGCCAATGCGATTAAACTACTTGAGTTTTTATTAACTAAAGAAGCACAAGAGCACATAGTTAATAATACTTATGAATATCCAATTATTGGCGGTGTAGAACCACATGAATTGGTCAAAGCAATGGGTCTTGGTTTCAAACAAGATCTTAAAACAAAAGTAGGTTCTTACGGAAAAAAACAAGCTGTTGCATTAGAAGTTATGCTGGCTGCAGAATGGAAATAAAAAGATACTCTTCCATTGGTTTATTCGTAAGCGATATGAAAAAAGATTTATTTAATATTAATTTA
>MDTC01268980.1_pt1 | contig 15818 bp, 19 predicted proteins | sample 811181 | NCBI WGS metagenome assembly MDTC01 (sample SAMN05326644, study PRJNA326480) | marine metagenome | isolation source: seawater | place: Pacific Ocean: North | collected 2011
AAGTTAGGTGAATTACTTGATCCAATAGCAGATAAAATATTAGTTGCTGCCGCTTTAATTTTACTAGTAATGAATGGAACAATTAAAAATTACGAGGTAATTGCTGCTATAATAATTCTTACAAGGGAAATTCTTATATCTGGTTTGAGAGAATTTTTAGCTAAAGGACAAATTTCAATGGAGGTAACAAGCTTAGCTAAATTGAAAACTTTTTTACAAATGTTATCAATAGCTATTCTTTTGACGGGAGAAAGTGGTAATAAATTAGTCAATTTCCAAGATTATAATGCTCAAACTATAGGAATAATACTATTGTGGTTGTCTGCTTTTCTCACATTATATACTGGCTATGACTATTTAAGAAAAGGAATTGATCATGCTATAAATGAGGATAATAAAAATTAAGCAGCAGTTTTTTTTCTTACTAATGCCTGATAATCATTATTGAGGCCGGTAATCACTTCACAGGTTGTAAAATTATAATCGCTTATTTGAGATACAGGTGTAATTTCTGCAGCTGTTCCAGTTAAAAAACAACCAATAAAACTTTTCATTTCGTCTAGTTTAATTTTTCTTTCTATTACTTTAATACCTTTATTCTTTGCAAGTTTGATTACTTCTCTTCTTGTAATGCCATCTAAAAAAGAGTCTGGTGTTGGAGTATGTAATTCACCATTAGCATTTTTAAAAAAAATATTTGCTCCAGTAGCTTCAGCAATATTTCCTTCGTGATCCAGCATTAAAGAATCAGTAAATCCTTGACTTTCTGCTTCATGTTTTGAAAGAGTGCATATCATATATAACCCTGCAGCTTTTGTATCCCAAGGAATAGAATTAGGGCTAGGCCTCCTCCAAGATGAAATATTCAATCTTATACCTTTTAATTTTAATTTAGGATCAAAATAAGATCCCCATTCCCACGTTGCAATAGCAACATGAATTTTATTTTTTTGAGCTGAAATTGCCATCATCTCACTGCCTCTCCAAATGACTGGCCTTACATAACCGTTTTTAACTTTTTGTATATTGACTATATTTTTACAAGCTTCGTTAATTTCTTTCTGACTATATGGAACTTGAATACCCATTCTTTTTGCTGAGTAGAATAATCTATCTGTATGTTCCTCTAATTTAAAAATATCTCCATCATAAACACGTTCACCTTCAAAAACACAACTCGCATAGTGTAAGCCGTGATTCAAAACATGAATATTCGCATCGGCCCAGTCAACAGTTTTCCCATTAAACCAAATTTTTCCAGATCTTTTATCGTAGGGTATAGTTTCCATTAAAAGTTGAATATAACGATTTTTTAGTTACAAAAAAGTATGTTTCTTAATATAATAAGTCAGTATAACTTACCAATTATGAAAGATCTACTTTATCTTAAAGATAATCAAATAAAAGATTTTATTCAACTCCTTTTTTATGCATATCGTGAAACTTTTTCTGATCCAAAAAAAATATTAGCTAAAAAATTTTTTGGTCTAGCCCACTTAAGAGCTTTGAACTTAATTGAGAGAAATCCTGGAATTAATGTAAGTGAAATTATGTTTAAATTAAAGATAACTAAACAAAGCCTTAACAGAGTCATCAGACAACTAGTTCGATCTAAAATGATCAAGCAAATGAAAGATGGTAACGATACAAGAAAAAAAAACTTATTTTTAGATAAAGATGGTAAAGTTTTCTTCGAAAAAGTGTATGAGTCTCAAAAAAAAAGAATATTTAAAGCATTAAAAAATTCTGAGCCAGACTCGGTAATTAAATTTAAGGAAGTACTAAAAAAAATAATAAATGGATAAATCTAGAATACATATACTAGCAGTTGATGATGACGATAGAATAAGAGAACTTATTAAACAATATCTAAATGATCAAAATTTTATTGTAACTACCGCAATAAACTCTGATGATGCTAAATTAAAAATTAAGAATTTTAAATTTGATTTAATTATTTTAGACGTCATGATGCCTGGCCAAACTGGCTATGAACTTACAAAAGAAATTAAAAAAGATATGTCAATACCAATAATTCTTCTGACTGCAAAAGGAGAGGTTGAAAACAGAATAAAAGGCCTGGAACTGGGAGCAGATGATTATTTAGGTAAACCATTTGAACCAAAAGAACTGCTTTTAAGAATTAATAATATTATATCCAAAAGCAAAAAAATTGATGAAAAAAAAATATTTATAGTAGGAAAAGCTAATATTGATTTATTAAAAATGAAAATAGAATTAAATGGAAAGATAAATAAATTAAACATAGCTGAAAAAAAAGTGTTAGTTGAAATGCTATCAAATCCTGGAAAGACTTTTAACAGAAATAGTATAGGTAAGATTGCTAATATTTCACAAGAAAGATCAATTGATGTGATGATAACAAGATTGAGGCAAAAAATTGAAAATGATCCAAAAAATCCAAAATACTTACAAACCATGAGGGGCTCGGGATATGTTCTCTGGATTGAATAAATTATTTAAAATCATTTTACCTAAGGGCTTATTTTACAGGTCTTTGATTATAGTTGCGGCTCCAACTATTATTCTTCAGTTAATTATAACTGTAGTTTTTTTTGATAGTATTTGGATTAAAGCTAATAAGGGGGTGACCAGGTCTCTAGTATCAGAGTTAAAAATTCTTCATGATGTCTACCTTAATGATAAAAGTAATTTTGATTTTTTAACGGATAGTTATGAAAATAATTTTAATTATGAAATATATATCACTGAAGAACAACTACCTAGCATAAGTTCTGAGAGAAGATTTAGCCCTATGGATAGATCTTTAAGACGAGAACTTAAATCTGTTTTTGGAAATGGCAATTATTGGTTTAACACCTCTAAATACAAGAGTGCAGTAGAAATAAAAATAAAAACTAAGAATGAAAGTATAACTTTCATTTTTCCAAAAGATAAGATCTCTCCCTCTTCTGTAAGATTATTTTTACTCTGGATCACACTACCTTCATTTGTTTTAATTTTAATCGCTATCATTTTTTTGAAAAATCAAACAAGGCCGATAGTTAACCTGGCTAAGGCGGCAGAAAGATTCGGCAAAGGAGATTATGTAAATGAATTTAGACCCTCTGGTGCTTCAGAAATTAGAAAAGCTTCATATGAGTTTGATAAAATGGTAAAGCGAATAAATAGACATTTGAACCAAAGGTCTGAGATGCTTTCTGGTATAAGCCATGATTTAAGAACACCTCTTACTAGACTTAAACTTCAACTTTCAATGTTAAGTCAAAAAGAAATATCAAAAAAAATGTTAGGAGACATAGATGAGATGGAAAAAATGTTGAATAATTACTTGCAGTTTGCAAAAACTCAAATTCAAGAGGAGTCAGTAGCAATTAATATTGATAATTTGTTTAAAGAAATTGAAAAAGAAATTGATAATAAAAAGTTAAGTTACAAATCTAATAATGAAGAAATAGTGTTGGTAGCAAGAAAAAATGCTCTCAAAAGATGTTTTAATAATATAATACAAAATGGCTTACTTTATGGAGGAAATGTAATTGTAAAATTAAGTAAGTCATCAAATATGCTTGTTATAAACATTGAAGATGATGGACCTGGTATACAAGAGGATCAATATAAAAATGTTTTTAAACCTTTTTATAGAATAGACAAAAGTAGAAACTTGAATAAATCTGGTGTAGGCTTAGGTCTTTCAATTTCTGAGGACATTATCAATTCGCATGGGGGAAATATTCGTCTTTTAAGAAGTGAGCTTAATGGATTGCATGTTAAGATTTCTTTACCTTTTTAGTTTTTTTCTTTTTTAGAGAGTTGATTTCTTTTTCTTGTTTTTGAACTAATTTTTTTAATATTTCAAACTCTTCTCTTGACACTAAATTAAATTTTTCAATCAAAAAGTCTTTTTTAAATTTGAGATTAGTAGATATTTCATTTTTTATATCTTTAGACGACAAAACTCCATTCTCTACAAGACTTGAAATAAGTTTCAATAATTTTTCAGAATTACTCATGATTAATCTTATTTGATAAGAAAAGTAATATCAATTATGTTATAAGTATTTAAAATGTATATTAATAATTTAAACCCTATTTTTATAAATTTTGGACTTTTTGAAATCAGATGGTACTCATTGGCATATATTTTTGGAATTTTAGCCGGATGGTATTTAGGCAAAAAAATTTGCCTCTTTAGAAATCAATATAATAATTCTAATTTAAAAACTAAAGACTTTGATGATTTAATTTCCTATGTAATCTTATCAATTATTATAGGTGGAAGACTGGGGTATATAATTTTTTATAACCTAAAATACTACTTAAATAATTTTTTTGATATTTTTAAAATTTGGGAAGGCGGTATGTCTTTTCATGGGGCTCTGATTGGTGTGATCACATGTACTTATTTTTTTGCAAAATCTAGAAATATAAAAAAATTTTTAATTTTTGATACTCTCGCATGCGTTACACCTATAGGCTTATTTTTTGGAAGAGTTGCAAACTTTATTAATTCTGAGCTTGTGGGAACACCATCAAACTTGTATTGGAGCGTAATATTTCCTTTAGTAGACAATATACCAAGACATCCTTCCCAAATATATGAGGCCCTATTAGAGGGTTTGTTGCTTTTTGCTATACTAAGTTATTTGATCTTTTTTAAAAGAGTTGCGGTTGGAATTTGTTCTAGTTATTTTTTAATTTTATATGGAATCTTTAGAATTTTTTCCGAACAATTTAGGGAACCAGACCCTCAAGTTGGATATTTATTTGGTCTTTTAAGTATGGGTAGTTTTTTGAGTTTTTTTATGATTTTAGTTGGCTTATTTATTTTTTTAAAAATAAAAAAAGATGACTCAAATTAGAAAATTTTTCAAAAAACCACAGGAAGTTCCTGTCGATGTATTTTTTGAAAAAATTTTATATGACAAAAAATTTGGCTATTACTCAACATGTAATCCATTTGGAAAAAATGGCGACTTTGTTACAGCTCCCTCAATATGTTCCTTATTTGGGGAAATGATAGCTATATGGATTATTTCGTATTGGCAAAGTTTAAAAAAACCGGATATTTTTAATTTAGTAGAATTAGGTCCTGGAAACGGAATTTTAACCAAGAAACTAATTTCGACGTTTAAGAAGTTTCCTAACTTTTACAAATGTACAAACTTTTATTTGTACGAAAAAAGTATAAAATTAAAAAATATTCAAAAAAAAGAACTTGCAGGAGAAAAGGTTATTTGGCTAAATAATTTTAAGAAAATCAATAAAGGAAGGGTTTTGTTTATTGGAAACGAGTTCTTCGATGCTATTCCAGTAAAACAATTTAAAAGGATGAAAGGCAAACTATATGAAAAATTTATTAAAATAAATAAAGATTTTTCAATTCAATTTATTTTAAAAAAAGCTTCTGTACAAAATGCTAGAGAAATTCGTAAATATAAAACTTTCAGGAACTCAAATTTTTTTGAATTTCCACAATTTGGGATTGCAGAATTGAAAAAAATTGCAGATAAAATTAATTTACTTGATGGTGGAGTAATGTTGATAGATTATGGCTATTTACGACAAATTAATAGAAGCTCATTGCAATCTGTGAAAAATCACAAAAAAAATAATATTTTTGATCACCTTGGTGCAGCAGACGTAACATCATTAGTTAATTTTAAATTTTTACGAGATTATTTTGAATTTAAAAAATTAAAAACATGTAAAATTGTTACTCAGAGTACATTTTTAAAGAAAACCGGCATTCTTAATAGGGCAGAAATTTTAAGTAAAAATATGAATTTTAGAGAAAAATCTAAACTGTTTTTAAGCTTGCAAAGAATTTTAGATTATAAATTTATGGGAGAAATATTTAAAGTAATTTTTGTTCACAATACAAAAATTAAAATTCCAATAGGTTTCGATTAATGATTTATTCAAAAAAGCTTAAACAATTTCAAAATATTAAACATTGTTTTTTTACAAGAAATAAAGGATTTTCAGAAGGTATTTATAAAAGTCTAAATTGTGGTCTGGGATCTAATGATAAAAAAGAAAATATAATTAAAAATTTAAGTTTCGTATCTAACAATTCTGACGTGAGTCTAGAAAAATTAAAACTTATGAACCAAACTCATAGTAACAATGTAATTTTAATTGACAAAAATAACAAAAATTATAAAAATTATAATTCAGATGCTTTGGTTACCAATCTTAAAGATATTGCAATTGGAGTTTTGACTGCGGATTGTGTCCCGATAATATTATATGATAGTATCAATGAAGTTATTGGGTGCATACATGCTGGGTGGAAAGGTTCGATTTCAGGAATTATAGAAAATACTCTTATAAAATTTAAAAAATTAAATGCTAGTAATAAAATTCATGCTGCTATAGGTCCTTGCATAAGTGAAAGAAGCTATGAGGTAGGTAAAGAATTTTATTTAAATTTTATAAATGATGAGAAAAAAAATGATAAATTTTTTAGACAAGAAAATAAAAAGTTTTATTTTAATATTAGAAAATATGTTGAAAATAAGTTAAACACTAATGGAGTTGCTGAAATCGACAGTATTGATATGGATACGTTTGAAGACACAAGTAACTTTTATAGTTATAGAAAATCAATAATATTGGGTGAGCCGGACTATGGAAGGTGTATTTCAACAATTTGTTTGAAAAATTGAATAAATGACTGTATAAATTATTTGTCTCATGAAAATTTTATCTGGAACTAGCAATAACAGGCTCAGTAAGGATATTTCAAAAATACTCAAATTAAAACTAGTCAACACAAACATCAAAAGATTTGCTGATGGTGAAATTTATATTGAGATAAATGAGAATATAAGAGGAAATAGTATATTTGTTATTCAGTCGACTTCGAATCCAGCTAACGATAATCTAATGGAACTACTGCTGGTAATAGATGCGTTAAGAAGATCTTCTGCGAAAAATATTACAGCTGTAATTCCATATTTTGGATACGCTAGACAAGATAGAAAGGTAGCTCCTAGGACTTCTATATCTGCAAAGGTAGTAGCAAACTTAATTACTAACGCCGGGGCTAGCAGAGTAGTTACAGTTGATTTACATGCTGGACAAATTCAAGGTTTCTTTGATATGCCAGTAGACAACTTATTTACTACTCCTCTATTCGCTAAATATATTAAAAAAAAATTTAAAACTAAAAAATTAATATGTGTATCACCTGATGTTGGTGGAGTTCAAAGAACTAGAGGTCTTGCAACTAGAATAAAAGCTGAACTAGCTATAATAGATAAAAGAAGACCCACTCCAGGACAGTCAAAGGTTATGAATATTATTGGTGACGTAAAAGGAAAAACTTGTATTATTGTTGATGATATTATTGATAGTGGAGGAACAATAGTAAATGCTGTTGATGCATTAAAAAAGGCTGGCGCTGTTGATGTTTATGTTTTTATAACACACGCGGTATTAAGTGGTGAGGCACTATCTAAAATAAAAAAATCAAAAATAAAGAAGCTTATCATCACAGATTCTATCGATAATTCTCAAAAAATTAAAAACAACAATAAAATTGAAGTTTTATCAATCGCCTCGCTTATGGCTGAAGCTATAAAAAGAATAGCAAATTCTAACTCTGTGTCGGATTTGTTCAATTAATACTTGTTTTATTGCCAAAGTAGAGTTATATAGCTCATCAAAATAATAACATGAATAATTTAAAAGCTATAATAAGAGAAAAAATGACCTCAGGACAAACAAACAAATTACGTTCTGAAGGCTTGATTCCCGCAATTTTATATGGAGGCAAAGATCCAAACACCAAGCTTTCAATAGAAAAAAAATTAATTAAAAGTATTTTAAACTCTGACTCTTTCTTGTCTACAGTCATTGAATTAGATATAGATGGAAAAAAATATAAGGCTTTACCAAGAGATGTTGCTTATCATGTTGTGTCTGACGAACCAATCCATATTGATTTTATGAGAATAGTTCCTGGTTCAAAAATTGTTATTGAATTACCTGTTCAATTCAAAAATCATGCAGACTCACCAGGATTAAAGAAAGGTGGAGTTCTAAATATAGTAAGAAGAAAAGTAGAATTAAAATGTCCTGCCGAAAATATTCCAGATGATATAATTATAGATCTTGCTGGCTTAGATATAGGAACAAGTATTAAAATTTCTACTGTAAATTTACCAGAAAACGTAAAACCAATTATAGCTGATAGAGATTTTGTTATAGCAACAGTTGCGGCACCAACAGTAATTAAGGAACCAGAAAAACCTGCAGAAGCAGAGGCTGCTGAAGGAGCTGAAGGAGCAGTAGCTGCTGAAGGAGCCGATGGAGCAGCTCCTAAAGAAGGGGATGCCGCTAAAAAAGATGAAAAAGGAAAAGAAGCAGCAGGAGATAAAAAACCAGCTGGAGATAAAAAACCAGCTCAAGAGAAAAAACCAGCTGAAAAGAAATAATTAAATATGCTTTTACTAGTCGGATTAGGCAATCCAGGACCTAATAGTTTAAATAATCGTCATAATATCGGATTCAAAATTATAGACGCTATAAATCTACATTTTAAACTAACAAAACAAAAACCAAAATTTAAAGGCCTTCTTACTACCGGAAATATAGAAGCTCAAAAGGTTTATGCGATAAAACCATTAACTTTTATGAACAACTCAGGCACAGCAATTAAAGAACTAATTGATTACTTTAAGATTGATGCAAAAGACGTAATTGTTTTTCATGATGATTTGGATATTGATTTTGGAAAAATAAAGGCTAAATTTGGTGGAAGTAGTGCCGGGCACAATGGTATTGAGTCGATTGATAAGTTTATAGGAAAAGACTACTCGAGAGTAAGAATCGGAATAGGCCATCCTAAAGAGAAGAAAAAAGTGAACAGCCATGTTCTGGAAGATTTCAAGGATGACGAGGAAGATAAAATCAAAGAAATTACTGAAAATATTGTTAAATCAATACCTACCCTAATTGATAAAAAAATAGATCTTTTCTCTAGTAAGGTTAATCAAAATCTTAATGGGATTTAAATGTGGAATAGTTGGTTTGCCGAACGTAGGCAAATCTACATTATTTAACGCTTTAACAGCTTCTAAAAACGCTGAAGCAGCTAACTTTCCTTTTTGTACAATCGATCCAAATATTGGAATTGTAGATGTTGTAGACAAAAGACTTGATAAATTGTCTGAACTATCAAAATCAAAAAAAAAAATTTATACAAATATTACATTTGTCGATATAGCAGGGTTAGTAAAAGGAGCATCTAAAGGAGAGGGTTTGGGAAATAAATTTCTTTCACATATTAGAGAAGTTGACGCAATTATTCATTTAGTTAGGTGTTTTAATTCTGAAAAGATAACTCATGTAAACTCAGAAATTAATCCTTTGAATGATTTAGAAACTATTAAAACTGAAATTTTACTTTCAGATATTGATACCATTCAAAAAAAACTTGAAAAAGGTAAAAAAAAATTGCTTTCCGATAAAGAAATCAGTTTTTTAGAAAATAAACTAAATTTTTTAAATTCTGGTAAAATAAATGAAGTTGAAACAAAAGAAGAAAAAGAATTTTTAACAACTCTAGGTTTATTAAGTATAAAACCAAAAATAATAGTTTGCAACGTAGATGAAAATAGTTTGGCAAAAGGTAATAACTTTACTGAAGATGTCAGAAATAAGTATTCAGATGAGAAGATAGTAATTATATGTGCTGACATAGAGGATCAAATTATGGGTCTCGATAAAAATGAAAGAGAAACTTTTATGAAAGAAATAGGTTTAGATAAAACTGGTTTAAATCAATTAATTAAAGAAGGTTATGAACTTTTAAATCTTGATACTTTTTTTACCTCAGGTCCAGAAGAAAGCAGGGCTTGGACAGTTAAAAAAAATACTACCGCACCAAAAGCTGCTAGCGTAATACATAGTGATTTTGAAAAAAATTTTATAAGAGCTGAAACTGTAACTTGTGATGATTTTATTAAGTTTGGTAGCTCAGAGAAATGTAAAGAAAATGGAAAATTAAGAATTGAAGGTAAGGATTATATAGTTCAAGACGGAGATGTTTTATATTTCAGAGTCAATCCTTGACCAAACTCGTTTCATACTTAAATAAACTAAAACTGTCAGAAGAATTAAATATATCATTACTTTTATTCCAGTTTTATGTCTATCTTCCAGCTCTGGTTCTGCTGCCCAAGATAAAAAAGTAGTAACATCTTTAGCCATTTGATCAATGGAGGCTTCTGTCCCATCAGAATATTCAACAATATCATCTGATAATGGAGAAGACATTTTAATTTTATTTCCTGTCATATATCTGTTGTAATAAACACCATCATCCAAAATTACTCCTGCTGGTGGTTCTTCGTAACCCATTAACACAGAATAAATATAATTTGCTCCTCCAGGTCTAGCTTTGACCAAAACTGACATATCTGGTGGATAGGCTCCACCGTTGGCGGCCATTGATGCTTTCATATTAGGGTAGGGACTTTTAAATTTATCTGAGGGTCTTCCAGGTCTTGTAAACATCTCTCCTTGACTATCTGGTCCATCTTCAATTTCTATACTGGCTGCAATCGCTTTTACTTCTTCTATAGAAAACTCAGGACCACCATTTTCTCCTAGGTTTCTATAACTTAGATACTGCATAGAATGACATGATGAACACACTTCTTTATAAACTTGATAACCTCTTTGAAGTGATGACCTATCAAACTTTCCTGTTAATCCTTTAAAGCTCCAGTCAACATTCAAAATCTCATTCTTTTCAGCACTATTGCTAACTGAGTTTATAGAAAATAGAAAAGAAATTATTAAAGAAAAAATATATATTTTTTTTTTAAATAATTTAAATTTTATCATTATTTTTTTTTGCCATTGCTATATCAGCTGAACCTGACATTACAGGTTCCGCTATACTCATCGGTATTGGATCTGTTTTTTCTAGAAAGCCTACTATAGGCAAAACCGCAATAAAATGTAAAAAATAGTAAACTGTGCCCACTCTTGAAAGTATCAAGTATATTCCCTCCGCTGGTTGGGCTCCAAGATACCCAAGCATCAAAACGTCGATTACAAAAATCCAATAAAATTGTCTGTAAATAGGTCTAAAAACTGCAGATCTTACTTTTGAAGTATCTAACCAAGGTAAGACAAAAAGAATTAATATTGCACCAAACATTAAAATAACGCCACCTAATTTATCTGGAACAGCTCTGAGGATTGCATAAAAAGGCAAAAGATACCACTCTGGAACGATGTGAGCCGGTGTTACCATTGGATTAGCTTGTATGTAATTATCTGAGTGACCTAAAATATTTGGAGCAAAAAAAACGAAACCTGAGAAAATAATCATAAATAACAGCAAAGCAAATCCATCTTTAATTGTTATGTAAGGATGAAATGGAACTGTGTCTTTTGAGGGTTTTTTAATGTCTATTCCTACTGGATTATTATTTCCTGGAACATGTAATGCCCAAATGTGTAATACAACCAAACCTAAAATTAAAAATGGAATTAAATAATGTAAACTAAAAAATCTATTTAAAGTAGGGTTGTCAACAGAGTATGCTCCCCACAACCATGTTGTAATACTCTCACCCACTAATGGGATTGCACTAAATAAATTTGTGATTACAGTTGCTCCCCAAAAACTCATTTGTCCCCACGGCAAAACATATCCCATAAAGGCTGCTGCCATCATTAATAAGTATATCATCAATCCTATTATCCAAATTACTTCTCTAGGTGATTTATAAGAACCATAAAACAATGATCTCAAAATATGAATATAAACAGCAAGAAAAAACATTGATGCGCCATTGCTATGAATGTACCTTATTAACCAACCATAATTCACATCTCTCATAATATGTTCAACGCTACCAAAAGCTAAATCAGCGTGAGCAACATAATGCATTGCCAAAACTATTCCTGTGATTATTTGAGTTAAAAGACAAAAAGTTAATATTCCTCCAAAAGTCCACCAATAATTTAGATTTTTAGGAGTTGGATAATCTGTCAAATGAGACACTAATGACAGTAATGGAAGTCTATCATTAAACCATTTTCCAACTTTAGACTTTGGAACGTATTCATGTTCACTCATAATTTTTAACCTATTTTAATTGTATTATTATTAACAAATTCATAATCTGGTATCTCCATGTTTTTTGGCGCAGGACCTTTTCGAATTCTGCCTGAAACATCATAATGGGAACCATGGCATGGACAAAACCAGCCATTAAAATCACCTTTATCTTTTAGAGGAACACATCCTAAATGCGTACAAACTCCCAACATTACCAGCCACTCATCTTTGCCGTCTTTAACTCTATCTTGGTCTTTTTGAGGGTCTGGAAGCTCAGATAGTTTTACAGCTCTGGCTTCAGCTATTTCCTCTTGTGTTCTTCTCTTCAGAAAAACTGGTTTACCTCTCCATAATACTGTAATTGATTTACCGGGTTCAACTTGACTAACGTCTACTTCAGTGGTCGAAAGTGCTTTTTGAGCTTTGTCAGGATTCATCTGATGAACTAAAGGCCAAATGGTAGCTCCAACCCCAACTGCACCAATCGTGTAGGTGGCTGTAAATAAAAAATCTCTTCTATTAGTTTTTTTTTTTGGTGTATCCATATAAGATGTTACTATTTTAATACTTAAATAAAACTAAATTTCGATCTTTTCTAGGGTCAGAATGACACATAAATAAAGGTAAAATGATTAACATAGCTCTTTATAAGCCTGATATTCCTCAAAATACAGCCGCAATTATCAGACTTGGTGCTTGTTTGAGTCTGAGAATTCATATTATTGAACCATGTGGCTTTAGTTTAAACGATTCAAGATTTAAAAGAGTTGCGATGGATTATACTAAATTGAGTAAAATATCTAAGTATAAAGACTATGATTCTTTTAAAAAAAAAAATTATAAGTCTAGAATAATATTAATGACTACAAAAACAAATAAAGCTTACTTTAATTTTAGTTTCAAAAATGATGATATTTTATTGTTTGGAAGAGAAAGTGCTGGAGTAACAAAAAGAATACATGAAGATGTAAAATTCAAACTCACAATACCGATGCAAAAGAAAGCTAGATCACTCAACTTAGCAATGTCCGTTGCTATTGTATCTTCGGAAGCTTTTAGACAAAATAAAATTTAAAAAATGTTAGAAATAGAAATAAAAAAAAAGTTAGCAGATAATTGGTTTAATTATTTACAGTTGGAGATATGTAAACAATTTAAAGATTTAGAAAAAGAAATTTCTAACAAACCTAAATTATTCAAAAAAAGAGTGTGGAAGAAAAAAATTAAAAAAGAAGGTGGGGGAGTTTCATTTCTTTTAACTGGGGGCGAAGTATTTGACAAAGTTGGTGTTAATAAATCTACAGTATCTGGTATTTTTAAAAAAGAATACAAATCCAAAATACCTGGAGCAAAAAATGGAAAGTATTGGGCATCAGGAATTTCAGTTGTCGCTCACATGAAAAATCCAAAAATACCAGCTATTCATTTTAATACAAGATTTATTGTAACAAAAAATTCATGGTTTGGTGGAGGTGTGGATGTAACACCAAGCTTTGAAGATTTTCAGGAAAAGAAAAAAGTTCATAAACAGTTAAAAGAACTATGTTTGAATAATAAAAAAAATTATCTTAAATACAAAAAATGGTGTGATAAGTATTTTTATCTACCTCATCAACAAGAAAGTAGAGGTATTGGAGGAATTTTTTTCGATTACGAAACAATGGATTGGGATAAAAATTTTAAATTTGTGAGAGAGCTGGGATTAACATTTATTAAGCTTTCTAAATCGATTATATTAAAAAAAATTAAAAGTAAGTGGAGTCTTAAGGATAAAGAAAAACAAATGTACAAAAGAGCTAAATATATTGAATTTAACTTATTGTATGATAGGGGTACAAAATTTGGTTTAAACACTGGTGGTAATATAAAATCAATTTTAATGTCTTTGCCACCGAGCGCGAAATGGAAATAAAATAATGGATAAAGAACCGATAACAATTATAGGATTAGAAAAAATTAAACAAGAGTTACAAGAATTAAAAAATGTTAAGAGACCTGCTGTCGTAGCATCAATTGCAGAAGCAAGATCTCATGGAGATTTAAAAGAAAATGCAGAATACCATGCTGCTAAAGAACAGCAGGCACATTTAGAAAGTAGAGTCATAGCAATTAATGATTTAATTGCACGAGCAAACGTGATTGATGTAACAAAAATTGAGAATTCTGGTAAAGTGATTTTTGGTTCGACAGTTCTTGTTAAAGACCTAGAAAGTAATAAAAAAATTAAGTACCAAATAGTTGGGCAAGACGAAGCAGACGTTTCAAAAAATCTTATCTATTATAAAAGCCCAATAGGTAAAGCATTAATTAGTAAAGAACTGTCGGATATGGTAGCTGTAACTACTCCGTCAGGTGAAAGAAACTTTGAAATTTTAGAAGTTAGTTATATTTAATTATCTTTAATTATCTGGTTTATATTTTTTTCCTGAAGGGAGAAATTGTTTTCAATCCATCTTAACTCTAATATTTTTAATAAAGAGCCCATCTTCTTTCCTTCTACAAAACCTTTATTTTTTAGATAGTTTCCGTCATAAGGAAACTTGGGTATAGATATTTTTTCTATATTTTTTAAAGTTTGAAGAAAGCTTTTAATTGTGTTTTTCTTTTCTGAAAAAAATAGCAAAGTGCAAAGATCTTTTAGATTATTCTTTCCATAATAATAAATATTTTTTTCTAGGTCTTTCTGGAAATCATTTTTATCATTTTGATACTTATTTAAGAAAGTTGATAAAAATTTTAATTTGTTTTTAATCTCTTTAGAGACTTTGTATTTATGACAAAAATATTCATAATTATCTGTATCATCTGAAAGCATTATTGCTAAAGTTAAGTAGTCTTTTAATAAAAATGATTTAGACAATAAATTGATTTTTTTTAATCGATTTAAATGTTTAAACTCTGGAAAAATTAACAAAAATATTTTTTCTATATCTTTATTTTTAAGTATATTTTTGAAATTTTTTAATAATAAAATTTTAAAAAGTTCGTTTAAAATTCTTTCTTTTGAGATATTCTTAATACCATTAAGATTTAGTTTTACAAGTTCATTCGTATGACTATCTACTTCACTATTATACAGTAGAACAAATCTTATATAACGAATTATTCTTAAATAGTCTTCTTCAATTCTCTTTCCAGGATCTCCAATAAATTTTATAATTTGATTTTTAAGGTCTTTGACACCTGATTGAGGATCAAATATTTTTCCATTTTGATCCATATATATAGAATTAATTGTAAAATCTCTTCGTTCGGAATCTTCTTGCCAATTATCTGTGTAGTCTACGATAGCATGCCTTCCGTCAGTTTTAATATCTTTTCTTAATGTGGTTATCTCAAATTTAAAATTATTTATTATTAAAATAATTGATCCATGTTCGATGCCGGTTTCAATAAATCTTATTTCTTTATCTTTAATTAAATCTTGTATTTGTTCTGGAGTGTAAACTGTAGCAATATCTATATCATCTACTTCATCATTCTCTAAATATTTTCGGACGCAACCCCCTACAAACATTGCAACTTTTTTATTTTTTGGCTGACCTTCTTTAAGTATGCTGAATAGTTTTTTTATTTCCTTCGATCTATAGAAAGGAAACAAATTATTTTTTATTTTTTTTATAAGTTTATTATCAGAAAATATAATATTCATTTTTTTTGGCTGGGGCACTAGGATTCGAACCTAGGATGGCGGTATCAAAAACCGCTGCCTTACCGCTTGGCTATGCCCCAATATCAGGTTTTTGAT
>MDTC01087460.1_pt1 | contig 15815 bp, 12 predicted proteins | sample 811181 | NCBI WGS metagenome assembly MDTC01 (sample SAMN05326644, study PRJNA326480) | marine metagenome | isolation source: seawater | place: Pacific Ocean: North | collected 2011
ACAACAACGCCTAAGGTTTCAATTATTTTGCTCATCAAGTCTTGTCGGGCCGTGACGTTCAACATGAGATACACCCCTCTCTGACTCGTCTTCAGTTTCGACGGCTTATGAACTTACCACAGAACACAGACTGAAACCGGTCACCATGCGCGGTCTTGAATGGTCACATTAATCTCCGCGCATTCGTAACATTGAAGTGTTGTAGTATCAAACAACACCCATGAGCGCTTTACGTGCATTCAATGTAATAACCCTAGCTTGCCTTTTATTGTTAACCGGATGTTTCGGTCTCGCTGACGAATCTGTCTCACCGCCCGCCGAGGGTCAAGAATTAAACTCAACAGTTGTCATTCTCAATCACGCCCCACAAATCGATGCATTCTACAACCACATGTATGAGATTGACGAATATCGAATATTGGATAATTCGACAGGAACAAACACAATTTCGGTAACTGGAGCGAATGTGTCGATGTATCATTCAGCAATAGATATTGACGGCGATAATTTAACCATGGGATGGGACACTAATCTCGACGGGAGTATCGATGTGAATACATCGTCTTCAAATGGATTCACGATGCTGTACCTGCCACTGTCTGCGTGGCATGCAATTCCTGGTGTGACCAATGAATTGACTGCATCTATTGCGTTTATAGCAATCGACAGTAATGGTGCTGGAAATTCTCAAATAATCCACATCAATACTCCACAATTCATGCAAGTAACTTCCGACTACGCCTTTGACGGCGAAGATGCAAACGGATCTCCAACTGACGGAACCGACGACAACCTTATTCGAATGACCATGACCCAAGGAAGCGACATCAACTGGGCTGCAATCTCTGTGAAGGTTTCAGTCAACAATGGCGCACCTGTGACCTGTGACAACTCCGCAGACGGCACCGCCGGCTGCGTGCTTGTTGAGTTCGGCGCAACCGGCGACCAAGTTTGGTCCGTTGGTGACGGCGTTACCATCAAGGAAAACGGCGTAGACCTTTGCTCTACGGCTTGTGTCATCGAAGTCACCATCACTGACACCAGTGAAGGTAAGACTCTGGACAACTCCGACGCTACCGCTGAGTGATTCTTAGGAATCGACAGTAAAGCATCGAACATCGCGTGATTCGATGAATCACGAGAGCCGCCCCTCTGAGGACTTCGGACCTCAGGGGGGCCTTTTTTTTTTAATTCATTCACCAGCATCTGCTCGTGCTGAACGCGTATCGCTGTGCTGTTCCCACATGTGCAGCGATCGCCCTCGCAGTGAATACCAGAATGCAGCCAAGAGGTGTTCCATTCCGGAAAGAATTGCCCCTAGCGACCCGAGAACGGGTACCCTGATTCCCTGGCGATGCATCAACCATACCGTGAGTGCCGTGAGTTCGACCAATGCTAAGCATCCGTGAACGGTGGCCAATTGCCCCATTGGCATACCCGCAAACGAAACAATACTCCATCGCATGATGGCAGCGATTGCTGCACCAAACAGAAGCAGTGGAGCGAGCAGGTGGAAGTGTGCTTCACGTCGCAAAATCTTGGCAAAGGTACCCACACGCCGATCGAACCACGCACTGCGGTATCGAATCAACAGCCGCTGCAAACCTTGTCCACGTCGAATTTTTTGACGGCGCTGGCCTTCTTGGGTAGTGGGAGCAATGTCTTCAAAGCAAACTTCAGAATCATGGATGCTTCGAAAACCGTTCAACCGCACACCCGTAGCAATTTGAGCATCGTCAGCATTTGCTTTGACGTTGAGCTGCGTCGACTGAAAGCATCGGTGCTTCCACATCATGCACGAGCCTTCTAAGAACGGCGTACTGTCTTTGGCAGATTCACCTTCCCGAAGCAATTCAAACATCGACCGATGAACCGACTCCTCGTTTCGTCCATGAGACCGCACCGCCCGTGCCCCCACTGCACCAATGGTGGGGTCGTTGAACCACCCCTGTAACCGCGATACGGCATTACTGGGCAACATTGCGTCCGCATCGGTCATGCACACAAGTCCCGAATAGTCATCTTCCTCGAGCGAATGTATCGCTCGACGCACTGCTTCGGTCTTACCAAGCCGTTGCTCCATCTCAATGAGGCGAACTGAATCAAAGGCATCCGGATTTTTTTCATGCCATGAGGTAAAAGTCGCCACCGTATCATCGGTTGAACACGAATCGATGATGAGCAGTGAGAACCGCATGTCTTGTGCAGCAAGGTTGTTGAGTTTCATTGTCAAAATCAATGCTTCATTCCATACTGGTAGCAGTACGGTAACAGGGGCGGGGTCTGCTTTCGCTGAAGGGTAAATGTTGGCATCGTTTCTCCACGCACCGACCGCTAAACGATGAATCAGAAACGGAGCGAAGGCAGCAACCCCTAACCCTACCTCAACCAGAGCCGGTAGCCACACCATGGTGGTTACATGCACCTTCTGCCCTTGATATCTCCCCCTGAATTCCCGTCTTGATGCGTACTTTCCATGCGGAACTTCTTCATCCAATGGCGCTGAGGCTACAGTATGCCGAAGGTGCTTCACATTGGACCGTGTGATACGCCTGGAGGTATGGCGAACGTCATGCGTATTCTTGCAGAACATCCGCCCGAAGGATGGCAGGCTGAACTTCTGTCATCGCACGTCGTCGGTTCTCCGTGGGCCAAATGGCGGGCGTACCGCAAAGCGAGAAAGAGTCTGATTCAGATATTGAGCGACGATGCTCGTCGACCTGATATCGTCCACCTGCATACTGCAGCAGACTGGTCGTGGTGGCGAAAGCGAAGGTTTGCTCAACTGGCGCACAAGGCTGGCGTACCCAACATTGTGCACATTCATTCAGGGCAGTTTCACAAATGGATTTCTTCCTCGACACATAAAGTTCAGCGGTTTAACAATACGAATTGGAAAAGTCAATCCCATCTTGTTGTGTTGACTGAATCTTGGAAAGAAAAGTTTCAACCGCTTATTGGAAATGTCACTGTGATTCAAAATCCAGTTAACCCTGCATTGACAATTGACGAATCAATCGAGCGAGAACCACATCATCTCCTCCTTTTGGGTAGAGATGACCCAGTTAAGGGCCATTCATTTGCAATTGATTTGGTACAAAAACTTCGTGAAAAAAACCCGCATGTGCGATTAACGATGACAGGGAAAACGGAGAGTCAACACGACTGGGTGGATGCGAAAGGCTGGGTGAGTGAAGAAGATAAACTCAGATTGTTGCAAAAGGCATGTGTGCTGTTGGTTCCTTCGACCTTCGAGGGGCAACCTCTCGTTGTTCTTGAAGCACTGACAGTCAATTGTCCGGTAATTGTTTCAGACTGCGTCCACGGTCTCCCTTCCACGGTCGTAAAGGCAAAATTTGGAGATATACTTTCTTGGGTCGAGGCATACAATTCAATGTCATTGAAAGACGTTTACGAGAGTTCCAAACCTTACGCTGTAAAATCAATTCAGGCGGAGTGGGAAAAATATTACGATGAAATACTCTGTACGAGTACCTTTGCAGAAGAACTCCAAAGTAAGTTTTCTACGGCATAGTGACGGGAAGAATCTTGAAGTTTTTGTAAAGATTCTCTGTCTAATCCAGCCAGCCATTCACTGCAATCAACAATGAATCGTTGTTGAGAAAAGAGTTGAATCCAATCACCTGAATCTTGAATTCTATGCCCTGTGTGATCGATTCCACAGATGATCATGCCTGATGCAAGATATTCTGAACGCTTCAGAGGACTTGCTAACTTCCACACGTTGCTTTCCGGCATAGGTAAAAACCCAACATCGTAGTTTGAGAGTTTTTCGGCTAATGTGCTCGATGAAACTGTGGATGTGACATGAAGGTTCGGTATATCCAATTTTTGAAGCGCGATTAATGCATTCCCGTCTCCATGAATGTGGAGTGATGCATCAACTCCTTTTTCATTTAAAATTTCAAGAATTTTTGGAAGGGCCATGACTCCTCGATGCTTGTCAACTCTTCCTTGATACGATAGTTTCAATCCACCTGATTTTGTCCCTTTTCGAAACATCTCAGTATCTACTCCTGCTTGTATAATGGCAATATTGGCAAGGTGTGTTTTGGTTTTTAAATTGATAAATTCAGCGTGTGCCTGACTGACTGCGGTCCCATAGGTTGTTTTTTTCCATGCTCTTTTCCACTGGATCCATTGAAACCAGCTCAAGAAGTTACGGTCAGCGGGCGGACCTCGATCAATCAGTGTCCACGGTACTGTAATCAGTGGAGTGATTGCGTGAAGTCGCCAGTCAATGAGTACGTGGTCTGAGGAATTAATGTCCTTTATTTTAGAACGAAGCGAACGTACTACTGTACTCGAATGAAGACCCTTTATTGAACCTCGAGGAATCTGAATGTGGCGAAATTGAGAAGTTTCGATTTGACCGGGAGAATAAAGGTTGACAGTGTGGCCTAATTTGCAAAGTTCCTCGGCGATAGAGGTTTGCGTAGTTCCACACAAGTCGTTTCCGAGTACCCTGCCGGACAACCATGAAACCTTCATCGGACAAACCACGCACTGTTCTTTCAAGAAACTATCCGGTATTCATAACAACCATATTTGCCACCATCCAACCATTGGCTTCAAAAACAGAACGCCTAAGGGTTTAGCATGGGATGGAGTCCAGACTTCTCTGAGAAAGCCTCTTCTGGTAAGCTGTCTATCGGGGTTATCGGTCTCGGTTATGTTGGTTTACCTACCGCAATTGGGTTCCATGATGCTGGATTTGAAGTGTGGGGGGTCGATATCTCTCAACGAACAATTGACATGATTCTTAGGGGGCAAAACCCCACAGGCGACCCTGATGTTAACGACATTATCCCGGTCCCTGGTTCAGATCGCTGGAATATTACATCCTCAATTGAAGAGGCGGTTCCCAAGTGTGACGTCATATTAGTTACGGTACCAACGCCTGTGACGGACGACCTGAAGCCTGATTTGAGCTATGTTCAAAAAGCAGGTATCAGTGTTTTTGAAAATCTTGTACCTAAATCACGAACAATTGTTGTACTAGAATCTACAGTATATCCTGGTGTAACTGCCAACACATGGCACCCTGAAATAGAGGCATTAGGCCTAGAGATTGGCGTGGATGTCGAAATCGCCTATTGCCCAGAACGATTCAATCCGGGTGATGCTGCGCACGGTGTACGAAGCGTAGCACGCGTCATTGGCTGTTCGAATCCTACGATTGGTGAAAGTCTCGTGCATCTATATTCTCGTTTGACAAGTGAGGATGTTCGTTATGTTGGGAAATTAGAAGTTGCTGAAGCAGCCAAGGTTATTGAAAATGTACAAAGAGACATCAACATTGCTTTAGTCAATGAACTAGCGCGAATATTCCCAGAACTTGATGTTGATGTTGAAGACGTACTTTCTGCTGCAGCGACTAAATGGAATTTTCATCGATACACACCTGGTGTTGGAGTAGGCGGGCACTGTATTCCAGTCGATCCATATTACATGATACAACGAGCCGCAGACGTCGGAGTTCCAGCGGAATTAATTTCTGCAGCTCGAACAGTCAATCGAACGATGCCACTGCATGTTGCAGGTATCATCAATGATATTCTCTACAAAGCTGGGGTTCCACTCGGCTCCGGGAAAGTTTTGTTCCTAGGTTGGTCATACAAGGCTGAAGTAGGCGACCCTCGGGAAACCCCTGCTGAACCTCTAGCATTGGCTTTACACAACAAGTCTGTACATGTAACTGCATGGGACCCTCATCTCAATACAGAAGATTTTCCGTCGACCGTCGAATGTTTACAAGACATAAATTCTGCTGAAGGTTTCGACCTCGTTGTTCTTGTGACTGCCCACCAAGATTGTTTGAGTATTGATTGGAATCAATTGGTTCACAAAATGAGAAATCCGATTGTCTACGATGGTCGTAGAGTGCTTGACCTCGAACATCTCGAATCTCTTGGATGGCAAGCCCACGCTGTAGGAAGACCTCTTTGAATGGCGTGTTAACACATTGAAGAAGGAATACTGCTAAGAACACACGAGCACCCCCAAAAGCATGGGAGAGAGTTCTATTGAATCTCCTCTCGATGATGTAAGAAGTCCTCTATTGAAGGATTTACATCCAAAAGTTCCGCTTCTATCAGCCCCTTTCGCAATTCAAAAGAATTTGTCCAAACATCGTTATCTTCTCGGAAACATGGTGAAGCGAAATCTCAATCAACGGTATGATAAAGCCCTACTTGGTTATCTTTGGACGCTTCTCGAACCGGCTCTCCTTGCTTTAGTATACTACGTTTTGTTCGTAATTATCGCAGACTACGAGGACCAAAGTTATCCCATGTTGATTCTTTTAGGTGTAATAGGTTGGGGCTTATTCGCTCGTATTCTAAATTCAACTGTTTCAACGCTGGTTTCGAATGCTGGAATGATTAAGCAGTCTGGATTCCCCTTAGAACTGTATTCTGCTTCAGATTCTCGAACAAATCTCGTTATCTCAGCAATCAGTCTTTTGACAGTAATTCCCTTTATGGTATATCTCAATTTACAGCCTTCATCTCATCTTTGGATGTTACCAGTCGCCATGTTCATGCTCTATCTTTCTGCATGGGGTGTTGGGCTGATGGTTGCATCTGCCAATGTTGTGTTCCCAGATGTTGCACATGTGTTTCGTTTCATAACACGCGCTGGATTTTTTGTATCTCCTATCATGTGGACCTACGAACTTCTCATCGAGCGTGCAGGTGCAGATTCACCCTATGTTGATATCGCCATGCTCAACCCAGTCGTGGTACCTCTTACGATGATGAAGCACTCAGTATTGGGGACAATTCCAGACTTTGCGACGCATCATATCGTTTATGCTGTTGCTTTCCCAGTTGTTGTTTACATCCTCGGTTCGATGATATTTTCCGCTACTTCTCGAGGGGTGGTAAAACGTCTTTGAACGAACAGGTTTTACGTCTTGAAGACGTTGAACTTCATTTCCCACGAAAAGAAGGGGCGTTGTCCATTCTTAAGCGCCTAGTTATGGGCTTTTTCGGAAAAAGCGAACGAGGCCCTCGAAGTTGTGGCCTTTCAGAAATTAATCTCACTATTCAGAAAGGAGAAATCATTGGAATCATTGGACGTAACGGCTCTGGAAAGTCGACTTTACTTCGAACAATTGCGGGAATTTACAAACCAGATTCGGGGTGGATTGGTATTGACGGTCAAACTTCACTGTTAGCCGGAGTTGGAGTGGGTATGAACAAGGATTTGACGGGGAGGGAAAACATCCATCTTTATGGCAGTATGCTGGGACATGAACGAAGCTATATGGATTCGATGATGGAGGAAATCATCCAATTCAGCGAACTACAAGAATTCATTGACGAACCTCTTCGGACATATTCTTCTGGCATGAAGGCTCGATTAGGTATTTCAGTTGCAACTGCGGTTAAGCCTGATATTCTTCTCATTGACGAAGTGCTTGGAGTTGGCGACCCCGGATTCAAAAAGCGGAGCCAACAACGGATTCGAGACATGATGGACGACTCCAATACAGTAATACTGGTGAGTCATTCTTTTGGTTTACTGAAAGAAATCTGTTCAAGAATGATCATGATGGAGAAAGGGAAAATGAAGTGTATTGGCACCCCTGGTGAAGTCATTGGCGCGTACCATGAAGCAGAGGGGTGATGATTTCAATGAGCTTACTCTTTTGGCGTAAATCGAAAAAATCTTCATTCCAACCGGTTGTCATAGATCTCACGATTGGAGCGTCACTAGCCGACGACTATTTTCTACCGGAATCCATCAAGATGGCACTCAAGAAAAGGAATCTACGACTCGATGTAACCGTAGAAAAGGCAGAAAATCTGATTGAGGAATGGGATGAGGAATTTTCAATATTGAACATTCGCAGTGCCTATAATTCTAAAGACTGGCCTATGGTATTTGCACTTTGCGAAGCAAGGATGAATGTTTTCGAAGAGATTGAAGTCCACATCCACCTTATCCGGGCCTATTATTCTGGAAATGATTGGAGCAATTGCATGAAAATTTGCAATTCGCTGCTTACTTTTTCTGAAGGCAATATTGAGGCGTATCGTTTCCTTGCTCGATGTAGTAAAAATAAGTCGGAGATAGATTTAGCCTCGGAATTTTATTTGAAAGTACTCGAAATTTCGGCGTCGGATACGGATGCCTTACAATCTCTCATACGAATTCGATACAATCAAAATGAGCATGACCGAGTGATTGCTCTTTCGAAGCAACTTATCGATGAGAATCCACAAATACGTGATGGCCATCTTTTCAACGCTCGATCCGAGATGGTTTTGGGAAATCATGAAGCTGCAGTTGAGCCGTTAACCGTTTTGTTAGAAATTGATTCGCAAGACCTTGAAGCGTTAGTTTCAATTGGCAAAGTGCTTCACAATCTTGAACGTTATGAATCAGCAATGTTATATCTTGAAAGAGCGTTAGATATTGACCCTGAAGAGCGACGTTCACGGCGCACTTTAGCAATGATTTATGACCGTCTTGGCATGCCTGTAAAGGCACTCAAACTCTATGATAAAGAATGTATTTTTGAACCGATGATGTTTTCAAACTGGGAGAAGAAAATTAATCTTTTATACAGGATAAACCGCCAAGATGAAGCACGAGAAAGTATCCCTCAACTGTTAGAATTAGAGAAACATACACTCGATGCCTATCTACTAGCGAACGAAATTGCACTGAGCTTCTATTGGAATGAGATATCATCCACATTATTGGAGCATTGTACAAACACATGGAGTCATCAAGAAGATTATTATTTCAAAATCGCAATGATTACTTACAAGTCTGGTGAACTGACTAAGACTTGGCATTATATTGAAAAAGGACTTGAGATGAACTCGAATGACACAAATTTGTTACTTCTCAAGGAAGATCTACTCAGTCTGCTAAAAGAGACAAATACACCGAAACAACTTCTCACAGAAGCTGTCAAGAATAGTATACCTTTGCTTAAAGTCGAGTGTTATATTATGCACTTAATCGAAACAGCGTCCAAGGTTCCACGATACTCACCAACAGAAAGTAATTGCAATGTAATTATGGTATCGTCTTCATTAGGTCGCGGTGGTGCGGAAAGGCAAGTCGTTTCGTGCCTCGGTGGATTGATGAGAGAAAAACAATTTCAAGACACTGTCCTTTTTTGTTATTCGCTTAGTGGTTCTAGGGGTCATAAACAGACATATGAGGCTGAAGTTCGAGCAACAGGAGTCGATATCAAAGAATACGGATCACGAAATAATTGGAATTCAGAGTTTGAAGATGCAGATGCCTTACTTGCCCCCTGGAAGAAATACCTCGATAGATTACCTGTTTCGATGCAAAGAGAAATAGAGCCATTATTCCTAAATTTCACCCTGAAGAAACCTAAGATTGTCCACGGATGGCAAGATCAAACAAATATCAATGTCTCAATTGCTGGATTAATGTCAGGCGTTCCAGGTATTGTTATGTTCGCACGTTCAATGCGTCCTGACGGAAAAACGATGATGCATATCCGAAATCGTCCTTATCTCCGTAGAGCCTATGAAACTCTTATGGATTCGTCCAATCGGCCTTTACTCTGCCACAACAGTATTGCAGGATGCCAAAGCTACGGCGAATGGCTAAACCATCATTTTGAAAATTTTGAAGTAATACATAATGGCGTTGATTTTGATGGACTTGAACGCCCAAGTGCTGGAACATCTATGTCTGATGTGTTGGAGATTCCAAAAGATTCTTTCGTCATAGGCGGAGTGTTTCGTTTGGTTATTGAAAAGCGCCCGCGCCTTTGGGTTGAATCCATTGCCAAGGTCATTCGAAAGAGGGATAATGTTCACGCAATACATGTAGGGGGAGGGGGTCTTTCAGAACTTATTCAATCGCATATTATCGAGCAGGGGGTGAAGGACAATATCCATCTCATTAGTCAAACCACTCAAGTTAAAGCCTGGCTCGATGAGTTTGATGTGTTTCTTCTTACGTCCATTGTTGAAGGGTTACCAAATGTTCTGATTGAAGCGCAAGCCTTTGGCGTTCCAGTGATATCAACAGATGCTGGTGGCTCAAGAGATACGTTCATCGATGGAGAGACTGGTTACTTAGTCGATGAGCCCAATTCAGATCAGATTGCTGAACTGATTCTTACATGTATCGATAATCCGGAATGGATGGCTGATGCACGTAAGAAATCCAGGGAACAAGCCCGAGAAAGGTTTAGCCAAGAAGCGATGGTGGAGAGATTAAAAGAAATTTATTCAATTGCTGTTCAAAGAATGTGACGCTCTCTTCGACTTTTAGTTCGGCTCATCACAAGGTCCATTTTTACGACCAGTGATTCATCTGCGGCTTCTCCTACGGTTCGATATACTGACTTCTTTTCGGTGTACTCTCCCGCTTCTGAACCACTAAAACCGCAATTAAAACCAACTTTTTGCGAGTCATCAAAAGGATAGTTATGTTTGGTCATGTAGTTGTAGAGAACCGACTTGTAGTGTGAATTTTTTAACTCAGGTTTGAGCCATAAAAATTCTTGCACTACGTCACGGTCGAGGAACGGATATCGTCCCTCAACACCATAAGAGCCGCTCACGTGTTCTTCTTTCATCAAGTAGGCTCTTTGTGTATTGTCGAAGAAGTTCTTCCATGGAAACACAGTGTCTAAGTCTTCTGGGAATAATCCTCCAATGGTACTATGCCTGAAGTGTTTAATTCCACCAAAACCGTAGTCGCTAAAAATTTCGTCGGCCCCACTACCGGAAAGATAGATTAATTGCCCCTCTTTCTTTCCTTGGCCACATATATGAGACATACCTATTGCCCCGTTGTCGTTGGTAAGCACTTGGGCTGATTTACGGTACTCGATTGTCTTAGTAATACTTGGAATTCTGTTTGCCAAAGTGTCTCGCTTGTTTCTCAAGGCCTGTACTTCTTCGCATTTGATGAACCATGATTTGTCGTTGTACCATCCTAATTGCTCGTTCAATAATTGAAGTGGAAATTCTAACTTCTTTTCAAGTTCAGCATGTTCGATAATGGTGTCTTCTAACCAGTCCGCATCCCCATTATCAATCCGTAAAGGATATTCTTCGCAATTTTTCTTGATATAATCACGGGCTGCCATGAATTGTTCCATTTCCAATTCGAAGAGCCTAGGGTCACTAGTTCGTGCAATACGCGCATCAATTGTGTCTTTCTTCTCTGAACCCACGATGCTGTATGCAGTAAACGGAACGTTTTGGCGTTCAAGTTCACATGCGATAGCACCGCTATCGTATCCTGATGAAAGACCTATGAATATACCGTGTTTAATGTTTTGAGTACGTTTTTGTATAGAGCGAGCAAACGCTGCTTCCCAGTCATCATAGGAGTCCTTATGCTGATTAAGGTCGAAAGTATAGACGTCAAGTCGGTCTATTTTCTCTAGAGTTGAAAGTCGTAGGATATAGGTTGAATTTGCTTCAATTTGAAGAGGTTCTGAGAATCCAAGTCGGTCTAAACAAGACTTGTATGAGGATAGACCCCAATCAGTTCCTTCCTTGGCAAACCACAACGGTTTCATAGAGAAAATATCAGTTGAAAGGAGTAATGTATCTTCTTTGAAATCAAGAATGGCAACTGCAAATTCTCCATCCAAATGCTGAATTGCTTTCCAACCAAACTTTTCATAGACAGTAAGAAGACATTCCCCATCAGATTCAAAATCTCCAAAATCTCGATAATTGTAGATCTCACCGTTGAAAAAAGCCACACGGTTTTTGTCTTCGCTGACAAAGGGTTGTGGAGTTGGCGGTCCAGTCATCGATAGCAGCGTATGTACAAAGTTGACACCGTTGACTTCAACTTGGTTTGTTTGGTCCGGGCCACGGAATTTAAGATATTCGATTATAGTGGGTAAATCGATGATGCCACGATTGGTTGCGAGAATTCCACACATGCGATGTCCCTAAACGCGCTGATGTAATTCTCCTTATTGAGTATGAGGGAGGGATGGACTCATAACCTACATGCCGTACGAAGATTCATGACAGATGTGCTCACGAATGCACGCATCCTCGTCACAGGAGGGGCTGGATTCATTGGTTCAAATCTCTGTGATGCACTTCTAGCTGAGGGTTCCGAAGTTGTCTGCCTCGATAATTTCCTCACTGGTAAAAGGGAGAATATCGCTCATCTACTGGCCAATCCTAACTTTACCCTTGTCGAAGGCGATATTCGCGACCTCGAAGTTTGCCGAACTGCAATACGCGGATGTACACATGTTTGCCATCAAGCTGCTCTTGGGTCCGTCCCTCGTTCGATAGAGGACCCTAAATCAACGAATGACATCAACATTTCAGGTAGTCTGAATGTTCTGATGTCAGCTCATGAAGAAGGAATTAAGCGATTTGTTTTCGCTTCGAGTTCATCCGTGTATGGCGACGAAGCCACAATGCCCAAGGTTGAGGATAAAACCGGTTTTCCTCTTTCACCATATGCTGTCACAAAGATGGTCAATGAATCGTACACTCGAGTCTATCATCAAATTCACGGTATGGAAACAATCGGGCTTCGATACTTCAATGTGTTTGGCCGTCGCCAAGACCCTGAGGGCCAGTATGCTGCAGTGATTCCTAAATTTGTAGAACTTATGCTGCAGTCTAAATCCCCAATTGTTTTCGGAGATGGTGAGCAGACCCGTGATTTTACCTATGTAGATAATGTTGTTCAAATGAATATTCACGCGTTATCGACCTCTAACGAAGAGGCCTTTGGGCAGATATTTAACGCCGCATGTGGAAGTCGAATTTCCATTAATGAATTGTTTTCTTCGATTCGAAACCTGCTCTCGAACTATGATCCCTCTATCGCTCAAATTGATGCGACGTATATTGGAGAGCGCCCAGGTGACATTCGGCATTCACTTGCAGATATTTCAAAAGCGATTCGACACCTTGGTTACCAACCAACCCACGACTGCCAACTGGGCCTCGAAGAGGCAATGGAATGGTATTGGAACGAACTTCGTGGAATTGTGGTAGAATGAGAGTCACAATGTATGCTGTTTCGGGAATCCTAAGATTCCAATTAGAGACAGAAAAAAACGATATTTTGGAACCGTCAGAAAAATTTAGACTTGGCTCAAGGATTGTTGAAATACACTTGCCTTCGGGACTTGACCCTGACTCAATTCACCCTGACCATATCGCTCTATGCATCATCATGATCACTCACCCATTTATCGGCGACTCACTCGTACTGCCAAAGCCAGTTAGTGAGAGATTCTCAAAGTTTCATAATCTAAAATCCTCTCGTTACTCGATTGGACCAGTTGATCAAAATCTGAAGCCATGGGAGCCAGGTATAAATTACAGGCCAGGGTTAGCATTCAGTGGTGGAGTAGATTCAACTGCGGCGTTAGCAGTTATGCCGCCAACAACTGCCCCTGTATTCATGGACCGACCGACTGGAAAGAAATCACTGTACAACAAAGATGCTGTTATTCAATCGTGCCTTCAAGTCCAACGCCTTGGCTATGATATGAGGCTTATTCAATGCGATCTTGAATATGTTCGAGACCCCGTCGGTTTCCCCGTTGATGTCGCTAATTCGGTCCCTGCAGTACTCATGGCAGATTATCTCAAACTCGACTGTATCGGATTTGGGACGATCATGGAGTCGACATATGGGACGGGCCACCGCCTTTTCCGCGATTATCCTAATGGCACTCATTACACATATTGGGGTGGATTATTCAAAGCTGCAGGTCTGCCCTTCATCCTTCCAGTAGCAGGCATCAGTGAAGTAGGAACTTCAATCATAGTGAGTCAGGCCCCCCTCGGAATGGTGGCGCAGTCCTGTATGCGTGGGGTTTGGAAAAAACCATGCTTGAATTGCTGGAAATGTTTTCGAAAACAACTCCTTGATAATGCAATTCTGAAGAATCAAGTTGAAGGGCAGTACCTCGATGAACTTTTCAATAATAAAGAAGCATCTAGATTCTTGGGACGGGTTCCAATTAAGCATGAGAATGTTCTTGCTTGGTCGACTCATAGGCTAAATTCCGAACACCAATTGTATTCACTACTCAAGGAGCGGGTACAAGGACATAAAGAGAAACTTGAATGGCTCGAGAAATGGTATTCGCCCTCAATCGATTTAATACCTGAAAAATATCAAGAAAAAATCAAAGAGAAAATCTCCCGATATCTTCTAACGATGAACGAACTAGAGGAGCAAGAACTCACTTCATGGGATATGAATGATATTATCTCATCGGAAAAAGTGGCCAAGCAATCCTTGCGCCTTTCACAAGAAATGAGTTCGAGACTTAGACCTCGTCGATGAGCCATTTAGCCAGCTGATTTGCACCATTTGGCTGATGGAGTTGCTCACATCTTTCCCGCATTGTCCTTCGGACATCAGCATCCATCAATCGTTCAATAGCAATTTTCACTTTAGCCACAGTTACCTTTCGCAGAACAATCATGGCACCGATATTTTCTGCGATTAGTGCACGTGCCAACTGATCGTCCATCCCAGTATTCATGTTTGGGATGCATAGCGTAGGTAGTGAGAATCGAATTGCTTCATGGTACGAGTTGTATCCTGCAGCCATAATCGTAAAATCAAAAGCTTTGAAATCAAGGGAGTTTGGATATTCTGATATGATTCGAACACGTCCTCCAATAGATGGAATACGCTTACCAATCAATGATTCACCTAGAACGACATAGGTGTTTTCATATCCTTCCAGAATGTTCAGACAGGTGTTGATATCCGATTGAATATCATTAATTTCACCAGCCCCAAGCTGGAGATAAACAAGAGTAGCATCATGCGGGATTCCGAGCCTGTCTCTTAGATCGTTTCGTGGTCGCAATTCGCTTTCATCGAGCAAGAGGATGGGGTCGCTACGAACAATAGAGGGCTTGAATTCGACGATATCGTCATGGTCTTGTTCAACGCTGTCTTTTGGATGAATCACATAATCAAAATGGTTGATACTGTCAACAGGGATTTTCGTGCCACCTTTTCTGAAAGTTCCACGACGCATCCATACTTTCTTTATGTTCGGATCAGATTGTATTGCGTTGAGCATACCTCTGTAGGGATATGCTCCGTCAAAGATGAAAATTGAGGGACGGTGAACTGCAAAGACCGTAGCAAGAGTTTCTTCGGTTAACATATTCCAGGTGGCAGCATCCATGTTATCGAATTTTTTCCTACCCGGTATGAAGTAAGCTGCAATTCCTTCACGCTTTAGCAGATGAAGCGTTGGCATTGTGGTAAAGAAAATCACTTCGACACTCGGGTCAAGTTTACGCACTCTACGGGCAAGTGCTAACATTCGAGTAAAATGGCCGAAACCAACACCATTTGTAGGGAACATTACAATCGAGCGGCGAGGTTTAGCGTGTTGGAGCAGATCTGTGTCGTTAACAGGATGCGACCGCCGTCCTAAGCGCTCGAGCCCAATGGAAAAAATCAGCCATGGTAGAGTGAGAATAAGGAATGGAAATTTCCAAGGCCTTTCGATGGAACGTATAATATGAGTTCCAATGCGAAAGGAAGTAGATTTCCGAATGCGTATAACTTCGCGACGATATTTGTCTTCGGAGGCATTTCGTGTCTTCAATGACCCAAAAGAGACTTCTTCTCTTTCCTCCATGATTGTCGCAACGGAACAGAGTTATTGAGTATTGCCAACCGAGCAGTCTTCCTAGTCCTATTATTGGTTGATGTACGCAAGGACTTCTTGCAAGACTTGAGCCATAACTCGAACGTTGTCTTGAGTCAAGTGCGGTTGAAGCGAGAGGTCGCACGCAAATTCGATA
>MDTC01215677.1_pt1 | contig 15814 bp, 13 predicted proteins | sample 811181 | NCBI WGS metagenome assembly MDTC01 (sample SAMN05326644, study PRJNA326480) | marine metagenome | isolation source: seawater | place: Pacific Ocean: North | collected 2011
CGCCCCGCAACCCGAACGCGCACGCCCGACTCCGGTCCACAAATGCGGTTCGATGAACCCTTCCATATCCGCCAGTTCGCGATTGCGCGCCTGATGCGACACCCCCAGCGAGGTGCTGTCCAACGCCCGTTCCCGGATCTCGGTGCCTTTGTCATCATCCAGCTTTGAAACAAGCTCGGCCGCATATTCGCGCGCCTCGGCCTCAGTATCGCGCACAATTACATGGCAGCGCAGGCCGTAATCCATTGTCCGCCCATAGGATGACGCACGTTCATGTACGGCCTTCATCCGCGACTCAAGGTCGGGTTTGGTTTCCGGCCACATCAGATAAACATCACAGAATTCGCCGCACAGATCGAGCGCTGATGGCGAATAGCCTCCGAAATAGAGGAGTGGCCCACCATTCTGCTGATAGGGACGCGCCGGATCGGTGTTCAGCCCCTCAAACTGATAAATTTCGCCATCATGGTTGATCTCATCCTGCGACCAGGCCTGTTTGAGAATCTGCACCACCTCGCGCGAACGATTATAGCGATAGGCACTTCCCTCGGTTTGGCCGGGAAAGTCAGAGCTGATAATATTTACCGTCAGCCGGCCTTCCAGCATGTGATCCAATGTCGCCAATGTGCGTGCCAGCATGATGGGCTGCATCTCTCCACACCGCACTGCAGCCAGAAGGTTGATCTTATTTGTCAGCGGCGCGCATCCGGCGACAAAGGACAGCGTGTCTTGTCCAACCTGATAGGATGACGGGCAGAGAATATTTCCAAAGCCCTGCGATTCGGCCTCACGCACGATGTCCGAACAATGTGACCAGCTTGATCGCAGTGATCCGTCCGGCACACCGAGATAGCGATAGTCATCCGAGCATAATGCCGCAAACCAGGCATATTCTGCAGCATCAAGATCCGGCGATGTAATTGGCACGACCGTCACCTACCCGACCTCCCCTTCCAAAGGCAACCGCGCTGACGGCTGCGACATCTTCATACTTGCGTATCAGGCGATAATAGGTAAATCAATAGTATATCAATTTGCCTGATTGTTTGTTGCTTTGCAGGATTTACCTGAGGTCGCCTTTGCATGTCCGATGCCGCCAGCCCACCGATCTACCAACAGATTGCGGGTATGCTGCGCCGCGAAATCGCCGGCGGACAACTTGTCGTCGGCCAGCCGCTGGCCCCGGAACGCCAGCTAGCAAAGCAGTTTGGCGTGTCTGTCGTGACACTGCGCAAAGCACTGCACCTGCTGACGGAAGAGGGCATGCTGCGCCGCCGACAGGGATCCGGCAATTATGTCAGTGCGCGGGCCGACCCGGAACAGAAATATGGCTTTTTCCGAATGGAAACACTTGCGGGCGGCGGATTGCCGACGGCACAGACACTGTCGGTTGACTATCAGCGTCGGCCAGCAGATGTGCCTGATACCTGGACCGACACCCACAGTTGCCGAATCAGGCGGCTGCGCTTTCTTGATTCGGTGCCGGCGGTGCTGGAAGATATTTGGCTGGACGCGGCCCGCGCAACCAATCTTGATGTCAGCATGCTACCAGAATCGCTGTATCATTTTTACCAGTCGCAACTGGGATTCTGGATTTCCCGCACCGAAGACAGCGTCGGAGTAGGAGCTGTTCCGGACTGGGCACCTGCCAGATTTGGTCTTGAACCGGCAAGCCCATGTGGGATAGTGCACCGCATTGCGTGGGCGCAGGAAGCAACGCCTGTCGAATATTCGCGAAGTTGGTTTAATCCCGCCATTGCACGCTATGTGGCGAGGCTGATCTAGAGGAGGCATATATGACTGACAGCCACATACGCTATGGCATCATCGGCTGCGGCATGATGGGGCGCGAGCATATTCGCAACATCAGCCTGCTTCACGACACCAGTATCGCCGCCATCTACGAACCGGATTTGCAGATGCAAAAGGCCGCTGCCGAACTGGCGCCTGCTGCTGTCTTTGCCGATGATATCGTATCCTTTGTGGGACGCGACGATATCGATGCGGTTGTCATCGCCTCACCAAATTATCTGCATATAGACCAGATTGAAGCGCTGATGGCGCAGCCGCGGCCACTGCTGGTAGAAAAACCGCTCTACACCAATCCGGTGCAGGCCAAAAGGCTGGCCGCCATCACATCCGGCTATAGCGCGCCTGTGTGGGTGGCGATGGAATATCGCTATATGCCGGCCATCCGACGGCTTGCCGAAGAAATTCCGGCAGCTACTGGGGATCTGAAAATGCTCACTATCCGCGAACACCGCTTTCCGTTTCTCGAGAAAATCGGCGACTGGAACAGGTTTAACAACAATACCGGCGGGACGCTGGTTGAGAAATGCTGCCATTTCTTTGACCTGATGCGGCTTATTACCGGCGGCGAGGCAGTGCGGGTAATGGCCTCGGCAGGGCAGGCGGTCAACCATCTTGATGAACGCTATGATGGCAGAATTCCGGATATCTGGGACCATGGCTTTGTGATCATCGATTTTGACAATGGCAAACGCGCCCTGCTGGAGCTGTGCATGTTTGCCGAGGGATCGCGCTATCAGGAAAAGATCTCGGCGATTGGCACAGATGGCATGGTCGATGCCTTCGTGCCGGGGCCAACTCGGTTCTGGCCAGCGGATGCAGGCCCCCCACCCGTTGCAGAACTGGTAATATCCCCACGTGCGATGCAGGGTATGCGGCGTGAACCCGTTGATGTTGACCCGACATTGCTGGCCGCCGGCGACCATAACGGGTCAACATTCTACCAGCATGAACGATTTGCCGATGTGGTGCGCGGCCATGGGCGTGTCGAGGTCAGCCTCGACGACGGGGCGAAGGCAGTCGCTATTGGCCTCGCCGCGCAGGAAAGCGCGGCAACGGGCACAGCCATTTCGCTCGTCTAGACGCCGGCGGCGGCCCTCAGACGATAACCCTGCCGGGCACCCAGGAATAGCCTTCAAGGTCCAGCAGAAAATACTTGCGCAACCCGTGCGCCTTATCAGTCGGCAGCTCCAGAATGTACCATCCCGCCACCTCAGCCCGGCATGCGGCGGGATCCGGGTCCCAGTCGAACAGCCAGAATTCCGCACCGGCGCCAGGTATCCCTACCTCTTGCAGCAATGACGGCAACGGGTTGGCATAATAGGTAGAATCGGCATGCAGCTGGATGATCAGCGTCTCTGCCACCTTCGGCCAGCGATAATGGCATAGTCATCATTTGCCTGTATCACCCGAATCGACAGCACCGATAATACGCTCTCTGCCATCGGAATCACCTCTCGGCACAATAGGTTCAGCCCGAAGCCGAACAACGCCATGCCAACGTCTGCAGCCTCCATATGTTGCATCGCTTCAGGTACGATATGTTCGGTCACAGTTTCCATGGCAAACCCATTCTGTCAGTAGGCGAAACCCAAATCATCATGTGAACGGCACGCAACAATTGAGGTCGACAAGCAGCATAGTAAAGAACAAAGTCCAGAGATAAACTGCAGCATGGACAAGGACCCTCCGGCCTGACAGTAATGGAGACATGACAAGGCCCGCGTCATGGCGTCACCGCCTCACCGTCCTTTGCACGTCATTCCTGCTACTTCTGTTGGGTGCCGGCAATGCGCTGGCTGAACCGGTCCGCAATGCCGTCAACGCCATTGACGCCGATATCCTGTTTATGCGGCACGCGCTGGCCCCGGGCTTTGGCGACCCGGCGCATTTCCAAATCAAAGACTGCACTACGCAGCGCAACCTTAATGATGAGGGGCGGGCACAAGCGCGTGCCATCGGCACGTATTTCCGCCGCCACGTCATCCAGCCGGATATCATTCTTTCCAGCGAATGGTGCCGGTGCCGTGACACCGCAATCGAGATGAGTATTGGCGCGGCTGTACCTTTTGCCGGTCTGAATTCCTTTTTTGACGGGCATGTGGACCGCGAGGCCACGCTGGCGATGCTGCGCAACCGGATGCAACAGAATGACGCCGGCCAGCTTGTGTTGATGGTCACCCATCAGGTCGTGATCAGCGCTATCACAGGAATCGCCCCGCGCAGTGGCGGGATCGTCGCCTATAACAGTCGCACCGGCAGCACCCGGCGCATTAACCTGCCATGACGGGAGTCATCATTTTGCCCCGCGGATTTTGGGCATGCGAATATAATCCCAGGGCGAAGGAAATTCGCCAACCGGAACCTCGATCAAATTCGGGCCAGAATGGTCCACCGCCTTGGCAAGCGCTGCCTGCAATTCATCAGGGCTGTCTGCCCGCACTGCACTGACCCCGCAGGCTTTTGCCAGCGCCACAAAGTCCGGGCTGGTCAGGTCAGAGGCGATGAAACGGGCGTCGAAGTTATCCCGTTGAATGCCTCTTACATTGCCAAAGGCATTGTCATTCATCACAATGATATTGACCGGAATATTGTGATGTACGGCGGTTGCCAGTTCGGCAATCGCAAACATCGCGCCGCCATCCCCCGAGACCGATACCACCGGCACGTTGGGCCGCGCATGCGCTGCCCCTATGGCGGATGCAATACCCCAGCCGAGCGTGCCCTGATACCCCGTTGACAGAAAACGCCGCGGGGCGCTCACCGGAAAGGCAAAACGTGACACATAACCGATCTGCGTCAGCTCATCGACAAACAACCCGTCCTCCGGCAATGCCGACCGAATAGCCTGCAGCCAGCCAAGCTGCGGCGCCAGTATTTTGTCAATCTCGGCAGAAACCGCCACCTTCACCGCTGCAATACGGGTGCGCCAGGCAGTACGGTCAGGGCCGATATTACCAAGGGCGGCAATGATCCGCGGCACCGCGTCACCCAGATCGCCAACAAGTTTCAGCGTTGGTGCCGGCCCGCGGTCAGGGACCGCGGGATCAATGTCGATATGCAGGATTTTCAACGTTGCATCGACACCCCATTCCATTTTCTGCACGGTCAGGCGCGTGCCAAGCGCGATGACGAGATCGCATTCAGGCCACAGATTGTAACCCTGCGGCATTGAGAGTGCTTCCGGTGCGGCGGAGTCAACAACCCCGTGGCCGTTGCGGAACGCCATGACCCCGGCGCCCGTCTGGGTTGCCAGCTGCCGCACGGCATCGCTGTGATCCTGCGCGCCACCACCAACAACAATCAGTGGGCAGTTAGCCCCCGCAATCAACGCCGCAGCGGCGGCAATGTCGTCATCATGCAGTGGTTTGGCGGGCGAGACGCTGCTGGCCTGCACCGCCCCAATCCCGCTATCCTGGCCCCAAATATCGGTCGGCACCTCGACACCGACCGGGCCGGGACAGCCCGACAGCATAGTGGTCCACGCGTCGGAAAAGGCCGCCGGCGCATCTGCCCCCTGAGTCACGCTGGTAGCCGATTTTGTCAGCTGCGCCATGATTTCACATTGACCGCTGATTTCATGCAGCAGCCCGAATCCTTTGCCGATGACGCGTGAAGGTATTTGGCCGATTAACGCAAAAAGCGGCGCGTTCAGCGCTTGTGCCGTACAGAGCGCCGCGCAGCCATTCAGAAATCCGGGCCCCGGCACGAGACAAAAGGCCTGCGGCCGACCGGTTGCCAGCGCAGCGCCAAGCGCCATGTAGGCAGCGCCCTGTTCATGGCGAGCCTGCAGCGGTTGGAGCCTATCCGTATGATCATACAGGATGTTGAAAAACGGGTCATTCTGTACGCCAGGGACACAGTATAGTGTTTCAATCCCGTTTGCGATCAGTGATTCAACTGCCAGTTCGGCGACATTTAGTCCCATTCTTTTGTTTCCCTTACTGATTCCAGATGGCTACACCGACGCTGCCTGCGCGTGCCGCCGGATCATGGAACCATCAGTAGCCGTCGCAAACAAGCCATGCAATGCTTCGCTGAACCACGGCGAAACATTGACGACAACCTTCGCTATCCGGCAAGAATCAAACTGTAACAAAAAAGACCGGCTACGGCCGGTCAAGTGTCACGGAGGAAGAAACATGTAGCAAAATAAAGTGACAGCGGAGCTTGGCACCAAAATGGTGCAATTATGGTCATTAGGAGGCAGCAAAAATGAGTAGTATTTCCCCTATCGACGGACCGGTGCTGGAAACAGAACGGCTGGTATTGCGCCCGCCCACCGGCGATGACTACCCCGGATTTCGTGACCTCATCATGTCTGACCGTGGCCGCTTTATCGGTGGTCCGCTGGAGGATGAAGGCCGCGCCTGGCGTGCATTTGCATCCATCATCGGCCACTGGCACATGTGCGGACATGGCCCCTTTACCATCACAGATTCGCAGAGCGGTACGCCGCTGGGAGGGTGCGGGCACTGGCAACCGGCGGGATGGCCCGCGTTGGAACTCGGCTGGAGCCTGTTTGACGGACAGGAAGGAAAGGGCATCGCAGTCGAGGCCGCGCTGGCTGTGCGCGATTACAGCTTTCTGGAGATGGGCATTGACCATATTTACAGCTTTATCAACCCGCGCAATCATCGGTCGGTTGCCGTGGCAAAGGCTATTGGAGGAATTCTTCACAAAGATGCCGCCACACCGGGCGAAGATACCCAGGCTTGGCGGCATGACCGCCCGCATGACCTGTAGCAAGCCGCTAACGCTTCAGGCGCTAACAAGAGCTTGAATCCGGGTCACCGTCTTCCCACGTGAGAGGAGTAATGCCGAAACGGGTTACACAAATGTCAAACTCGCCGTCTTGCCTTACCGGGAGATGGCACCAAACTCGCTTTTGAAAAGGAGACGATGATGACGCTGTTTACCAGCCCAATTGCCCGCCAGTTTGTGGGCTTCGACACGCTGTTTGATGAGCTGAACAAGCTTTCAGACCGCAAAGAGCCAAATTATCCCGCCTATAACATCGCCAAAGATAACGAAGAGCATTATCGCATTGAAGTCGCCCTCGCTGGCTTTTCCGCTGATGATATTTCACTGCAGACCGAAAAAGGTGTGCTGACTATCGAGGCACAGAAAGCTGATGATAGCGGCAACTATATCCATCAGGGTATTGCGGCACGTGCCTTTTCCAAGATGTTCCGTCTTGCTGAATATATGAAGGTGCACGACGCGCAGTTCGTTGACGGGATTCTGACCATCTTCCTGCAGCGCGAAATCCCCGAGGCTGACAAGCCAAAGCAGATCAGCATCAGCACCAAGCAGAAGAAACTGGTCGAAGCTGCTTAATACACCAACGGTGCGGCGTTGGGTAGTTTAACACGATGCCGTGACACGATGACCGGGCGGTTGCCAGAACCGGCCACCGCCCTTTTGCCCCTACGTTAGACAACCAGAGCCCCGATGACAGCCCGTGAATGCCTTTGCGTCTAAAACTGTCTTTGCATTGTCGACCTTTAAGGAGCAGGGTTTTCAACGACGTTCGCGCGACAAAAACCGCGGGAACCTGCGTCACAGGTCGTAATTCTCTTGCAGAATGTATAAACGGATAATTTAGAGATGGAACAGAGATTTTCATCAGGCAGACGCGACCTACTGGCCGCCATTATCGCAGGTTGTATGGTCGCGTTCATTGGATTCGGCTTTGCCGCGAGTTTTGGTGTTTTTCTGCGCCCCATGTCAGTTGAGCTGTCGTGGCCGCGAGAAATCTTCTCGCTGTCCATCGCATTACAGGCGCTGTTCTGGGGCTTTGCCCAGCCAATTGCCGGGATGGTGGCCGACCGTTACGGCTCAGCCCGGGTGCTTGCTCTGGGGGCCATTTTCGCAGCATCAGGATTTTTTCTGCGCGGCACCATTGTTGACCCAACCGTCTTCATTGCTTCGGGTGTGATTGTCGGCATAGGAACAGGTGCCTGTTCCTTTCCCGTTGTTATTACTGCGCTTGGCAAAGTTGTATCAGCCCGCCAACGCAGCCTTGTGCTCGGACTGGGCACGGCAGCGGCTTCAGCAGGCATGCTTGTCGCTGCACCGCTATCGCAATTCCTGCTTGCGAATGGCGGCTGGGAAACGGCCATATACGTCATTGCGCTTGGCTTTCTGACAATCCTGCCCTTCCTCTATTTTATCGGCCGGGTGTCCATGCCGTCTGCGATATCCAATCATACGGCCGGTATTCTGCCTGCCATTCGGCTAGCATTCACCGATCAGGCTTATCTGCTTTTGTTTTTCGGCTTTTTCGTATGTGGCTTTCACGTCAATTTTATCCAGACACATCTGCCGGCCTATATTGTGGATAGCGGGCTGGCAGTGGTTGTTGGCGGCTGGTCACTGGCGCTGATCGGGCTCTTCAATATTGCCGGGTCTTTCCTGTCCGGCTGGTCGGGGCAGGTGCTACCGAAAAAGAACGTCCTGGCCGGCATCTATGGCGCGCGGGCGGTTGTGATTTTGATCTTTATCCTAACGCCAATGTCGCCGCTGTCGGTCTATTTCTTTTCTGCAGCAATGGGTGTTCTCTGGCTGTCCACGGTACCGCTGACGACAGGGCTGGTGGCACAGACACAAGGGCTGACCTATCTGTCAACATTGGCGGGTTTTGTGTTTCTCAGCCATCAGACAGGTGCCTTTATCGGTGCCTGGCTTGGCGGGCGTGTGTTTGATGTCTATCAGGATTATCAGCCGATATGGATCGCATCCATTGTCCTTGGCATTGTGGCGATGATCATTCATCTACCCATTCGCGAGGCGCCTAGAGAAACGGCAACCTCATAATCAGAAAACCTGCCCGTATGCGCTACCCTACCCTCGCACTTTCCTTTCTTGCCTCCATTAATGCCTTTGCCATTGATGTGTCGACGCCGGTGCTCCCGGCGGCGGCGGCGGCGCTGAACGTTGATATCGGCCTGATGCAGCTGACAATCGGGTTATACATGCTTGGCTATGGTATCGGCCAGATTCCGATTGGGCTGATGGGGGATTATTTTGGCCGACGGATCACCGTCATCATATCCTTAATCATATTCATCCTTGCGGGGTTTGTAGCAGTGGTGGCACCAAGCGTGGAACTGTTGTTGGCAATGCGGTTTGTGCAAGGGGTGTCCGGTGCGGCCGGTGCGGTGATATCACGCGCCATCGCGCGTGATATCACGAGTGGCGCTGGCACAGGCAGGCTGCTAGGTCTGCTGACAGCAACACTGGGTGGAGTGATGATTGTCGGCCCGCTCATCGGCGCAATGCTTCTTAATTTGGTGGGATGGTGGGCTCCTTTCGTGGCATCAGCTGTATTCGGATTCTTCGTCCTTGTCCTATTATTGACAGGCATTGAGGAAACTCTGAAGGACCGTCCTGACGGTACCCTTGGCACTCGTTTCATTGAGGGTCTGACTGCTTTTCGTACCAGCCCTCAGGCACGTCTGAGCGCCCTGCTGATCGCGTTTGCTTTTTGTATCTTAATGGCTTTTGTCACTTTGGCATCAGAGGTTTTCATCCGTCAGTTCGCAATGGGCGAGATGGGATACGCGGTGATTTTCGCTATCGCCTCGACGGGTTATATGCTTGGCGGGCTGGCCTGCCGCCGCCTCGTCAGTCGGATGTCTACCATCAACCTTGCCCGCACAACAGTGGCCGGTTTCGGCTTAGTCGGGCTGGCATCACTGCTATTGTTACCCGTCTCTGCCAGCCATCCTGCTGCTCTTTCCTTCGTGATGATCGTATCCTTCTTGTGTATAGGGGCGATGCTGAGTGTTTCGGCAACGCTCGCGCTGGAAGCTTTGCCGCGCAACGCCGGCATGGCATCAGGGATCATGGGATCCTTTCAGATTCTGGTTGGTGGCAGCTTTTCGGCAGGCTTGAGCCTTATTCATGCCGATTCACTTGTTATCCTACACCTGGCTGTGGGCGGATGTGGGGCCCTTATGGTGGCGACCGCCTTAGCAACCCGACGCTTGACATCAGATACTTTACAGTAAAAAAGCCTCAATACAAAAAACGATCACACAATGCTGATAAGAATATATCGTTTTAGATTGCCCTTGGTGAATTACTAAAACAGATTACACATTAGCACATGGATCGCCCTGTCATCACAATGGCTGAAAGTGGAGAGACGATTTACTATATCCAGCCCGATCGGACAGTGAAGTACGCAGCACACGGCTTTTGGCTCTACCGCATGACAGAAAGCATCAGGGTGAAGGGCGAAATACCCTCAACATTCGAAGTTAACGAAATATCTTAGAGCCTTAGGGCATTTAATATGCGGCTTCCATCGGCATTGATTTCACGCACGGCGAGGGTTACGTCAACGTGTTCGCCACACTGAAACCCTGTTGCCAACTAGATGCTGCCACTTTTGGCGCACATTGCCGAAAGGCGATGGCAAAATTCATAGCGCCGGTCGAAGTCGAGATTTATGACAGATTTCCTCGCACCCACGCCTGCAAGGTTGAAAAGGCGCGACGAGCGAAAACATAAGTCGGGCTGGGATTTTCCGAAAACTCACCTTATTCCGGTTCAGGGCTGATAGTCTGACGCATTGCCAGCCAGTGCGCAGTCGTCATCATCCCGACACGCGGTGAGGGTGCGGACCAGCTTGCCGGCAACGTCGGCGTCTCAGGGACGACATCCTGGTCGACCTCCTCATCTGACTTGTCAGCAACCGCATAGCGGCGGCGACGGAAGTCCTGCCGGGTCTGTGTCAGAGGCCTTACATACATAGATGTGTAACGACACAAGAAGGCTATTTTTTACCCGTTGTGGAGAAAGACGGTACAGGTGATCGTCACCACGCCTGCCGCGTGTAGTCCAGCTAAAAGGGCCGCGCAGATACCACGCGCGTATCGATTTCATCGCCACCGTCGGCCACGATGTGATGGCTGAAGACACTAGCGACGGGATGGCGGAACAACTTGCACAAGCCAACATCAGGATCATCCCCTATGTCTGCTGGCGCTTAATAAGCGAGCCGCTTTTTCTGCCTGCGGCACGCGTTCTGATGACTACTTCCAGAAAATACATATGTTGCGACGACAGGCTGTGCGGGCGCGAAGTACGTTTTGGCCGCGTCAGAAATTGCGTCGAGGCGACAATGTAGGGGATTACGAACCCGCATCAGCCGAAATGGGCACAGGAGGCGTCGCCCGGAAACAGGGCATCAAACGGATAGATTGGCAGACCCACGTCAGAGGTAAATATTGGGGATGTTATTTTGTAGGGGTAAATTATGTCGGATTCGATCATTCGCAAGATTGCCGTCATCTTTGTCACCGACGTGATTGGCTTTAGCAAGATGATGGAAGCCAATGAAGATAAAACGTTGCAAAGCTTCCGTTCCTGCATGGATATCATGGAGACCCTGTTCGGTGAACATGGGGGGCGGGTTCGAATTTGCCCGTCAGCCTAAAGCCCGAGGAGAATTCCGGTATCTGAGGACGCCCACTAACAAATGTTCTTTCAACCACCATTTACTGTCGATAGATGAGTTGTTTTTCAATCGCAGATGCTAAATGTTTTGTCGAAATACAATAGAAAACAGCAGATATATCATATTTCAGACTTGAAAATAATGGTGCGCCCTAGATCTTTCGTTCTTTGCGTCGCGGCAGTTTTTGTCTGCTTTTTTGAGTCGGTCACCGCTTTCTCGCAGACAACAACAATGTCACTTCAGCTAACTTACAGGGTTGGTTTAGGGCACGCAGAATTAGCAACCACTGATGCAAAGTGGGTTTTTGGTAATAAGTCGTTTGAAGTGGTCGCGGTGTCTCAGACTGTTGGCTTAACTGAGATGTTTCGAAAATACAGAGGACGCGCTGAGCTTTCCGGTAAAATTGAGGGTGGAAAGTACCTGCCAATTAGGTTGCTAATTTCCAGCATGTCCGACTGGGGCAACAAAGAAGCGGCAAGCTCGTGGACGTCAGATACGAGTTCGGTGATCACCAAAAGGGAACCTGCCCTTGATTTAGAAAAAGTGTTTCCGCTTGTTGACAAGCATATCAAAGATGCAATTGACCCACTTAGCGCGATGCTTAACATGCTGAACAATATCTCGCAGGCCGGCTCGTGTGCAGGTTCTGAAAGCATCTATGACGGCCTGCGAACATCTGAAATTACATTGTTCGATCTTGGCTCCGACTATTTGGAGAAAGACCGGCCATTTGCCTTTGAAGGAACGGTCTTAAAGTGCGGCTTTGTAAGCAAGCCAACCGGAGGTCATCAGCGCAAATCACGTTGGCAAAACAAACAGCCAGCGCCTGATGATATTCTTATCTACATCGCAGAGGTGAGGCCCACACTGTTCTTACCCGTCAGGATGGAGGCCAGGTCTTTTCTAGGCAACCTCACTGTACGCTTAGCAATGCCAAGCTTAAAGGTCGAGCAATAATAGTGTGATCACAAATCCAAAGTTCGCGCGAAAATTTAATTTTAGCCGGATCATAGGTGGGGGAGCTAACGGTCCAAGTATTTAAAAAAGAAAGGCTATAATGGCCATAACTGATTGCACTCTATGGACGCATTTTTCTGGTTTGCGCTAGGGTGTCGCTGGCAAGGCCGCTATTCGAATTAGCTAATTGCGCGCGGATTCTGATATACCCCAAAGGATAATCAGCCTCGATTAGAGAGCAAGCTACAGAACGTTTCTTGTGTGGTTAGACAAATGATGAAAGCATTGTCCAATGTTGGCACGTCGACTTGCAAACATTCTGATAGGGCTCATCACGTTATGGGGAATCTATACCGTCGTCGCGTGGTTATTCGATCTGTCCATTATGTTTCCGCACGTGAAGGTGGAGCCAGACGAAATTCCTATGGGTCGTTTGCATGCAATCCGACTAGCGGTTATAGGCACATTTGCGTTTTATGGTGTGATGCACCTGCTTCAAGGCAGCACTGAAGTTTTTCCAATACACTTCATTAAAACGTTCCTGTTCTTCCTTTCAATCATTGGGCTTGCTGTCGCTTGGAAAGCGCAGGCTGGAGGAACTGATGTATCGTTGCAACACTGGGCTTTAGCGTTTTTCTGGCTTGGTTTTGCCCTTGTGATTCACTTCGCATCTCCCCCAAGATATCGCCGCTACTTTCGAAGAAAATAATTTAACGTCTGCACCTACGATCGTTATTCGGCAGCTAAGATTTTACTTCATCGCCTAGACAAGCGAGGATTTCTTGCACTTTTAAAAAGTCTCCTTAGTTAGGCCTAATCAGGTCATGATTTGGGTTGTATCTAGAGGTGAGAATGCTTTTTCATGTGTTTGCCCCTTAAACTCGGACCGCTGAAATCAGGTCTTGTTAGCGTCAACCCCACCAATCTTGCAAATGAACCATTTGCAATCAGTAGGGTTACATCTTTTACCAAGATAAAAGCCGTTGAAATGGAGCACGTTAGAGAAATTTTTTGGAACCGGTCTACATTTCGTCGTTGCAGTTAGGGTCTTTTAAATGCGACACTACGGGTATCGGAGTTCGCCACAAGCCTCCGTCACCAAAAGGCAGGATATCATGAGTAACGATTTCAATCGTGTTCCTTTGATGAACGCTATAACTACTAGAGCCAACTTTAGACGGAAGTCTCGCAAGGGACCAGTGGTGCTGCTTGTGGCTTTGGCCTCTGCTGTAACCTACGTCGCCTTAATCGACTAGTATGTCCAAGCGTAACGCCCTAGACGAAACCATCACTCGACTGTTCACAGCCTACCGAAAGAGAGGGGTTCACAAGCATAAGGCTATAATACTTATTGCTGCCGGCTTAAGTTGTGATCAAATCCAAGTTTTGGATGTTTTGGAGCAACGAGGCGTTCGCAACAGCAACACAGTTGAATAGCGGAACCCTCATCACCTACTTCGCTGCGGTTTAGTCTAATTGCTAATGCTGTTCATTTCGAACTTATTGAGAAAGCGATGACTCGCTGCAGTACTTATAACATGTTTACCCTGTCTACTTCTTATGCGCGGGTGTGCCGCAGTGACACTTGCGCAAAGATAGCCGATGTCTTTCACGTGTCCCGGCGTCCGGTGTGGGTGTCAATACCGTGATCGTCGGGTTTAACGCGCTGGGACACCCTATCTTTGGTTTTATCAATTCGATATAGCTCCCAGCGAGTCCACCGATCGTCGCTGCAGTCAACACGCAAGGAAATATACTTCGCAGTGATGAACTCATTCTTGGGGAAATGCGCGTGGTAGATGCGGTGGTGCTGTGAGTTGATCTGGTTGGGTTACCTGAGGCAGCGTTGAACGCCGGACGAGGGTTCGATGCTGGTCGTCTGTGCCCTACCCTAATGACAATGCAAAGACGAGTTGTGACATGGCTCGACGGTCTTTCTGTGGTCGCTACCTTGCGTCGGTGTTTTTGCAGCCTATGTATTACAGGGGAGTTGAGCCGCTACTGTGTAACGAAAGAGACCAAGATGCACCAAAACGATCCCAAGAAATTCTACGATCTAATTATGGACAGCAAGCTCAATCCTTTGTCCCGAATACCTGACCTGAATGCAAGGCACATGGTCATGCAGCTGCTGGCATGGATGTGGTGCATTGTCTTTTCGAGTTGGGTTGGGTCGATACTCGCATTCGGCATTAGCGCACTAGTCCATGCAATACTTTTGGCTGGTGTCTTTATCACGCTCGCAACCTTCGAAACAGCTAGACGCAAGCCAGCTTATTTTGGAACTTTGGGACGGGCAAATAATGGCGAACACGAATAAGTTGTTGCACTTTTTTACTTGATGGTTGTCAAAGTCCCTCTGCACAGACTGAAGTAACATTAGACCTAGGTTTAACCATGTTTTTCACAGCGAAAATTCAAGCGATTTCGGGAGCGGTGATTGGTGCTTTTGCCCTTATAGCTGCGAAGCAAATGTGCAAGCAGCGGAAAACACCCAGGCAATCAGCTGTGCCAGCTAAGTTAGCTCAGAATAAGCCCCCGCTGCCGTAGCGACGATGGTCAGCGTTTAGGCCATCATCAGTGGTGCAAGCCGCCACACGCATGTGGAACACCTAATTATGGATTAACCAATTCCAAGATTTCTGGGATTTCGAACTGAATGGGTCTTTGGTCAGTTTCTTTTCGTTACGCTTTTAAATGCGTGATTACCTGTTTTAGAGCATCAATAACTTTCTTATTATCTCCCCGCATTTCACGAAGACTGTTAGTTCCATAATTAAATTGCATTCACTTAATTGTGTTAATTGAGCAGTTATAAATACTGATTTGGTCCTTGATATAATCCTTTTCCGAATTGTAAATGACCATACTTGGGATTCACCTCTTCTTACTTTTCCAAGTTCCACCGTATTGGTAGTTGTCCTCAAATCGTGATTTAACGTCCGTCAGACACTTTCCACATAAAAACACCCAATCCTTCAACTCTTCGTATCGACACCGACACAAGACTTTCTTTGGGTCATTACAGACATAACAATCTTTGGTTCTAACCCGCATCGCACCATCGTCTGACTTCATCTCCATAGTCGGAGAAGTACCTCGAAATTACTTTGATATCGAATGACGACAGAATGGATGTGTTCGGTTCTCTACCAAGAAGGAAATTGAAAGAGAACTCTGACAGTTGCATCTTTGTCGCATAGTCTTCGGTAAGGTCAGTGAGACTTTGATCAGTGACTGTCACCGTATGAGTAGTAGTCACGCTGTCTGCAACAGTAACAACGAAAACGTTGTCCGTTTGTTTTTCGATAGAAAAAGGAGTCCTGCTCACTCGCTTACTTCATCTTCTAATTTCACGGGATTTTTGTGACCACAATTTGGGCAGTGAAAATCTTTCTTCTCGATATCGAAGCGTTTTTCCATAGACGCATACGTCCAATAAAATTGGCATTCTGAACAGGTGATGTGGAATAGGTATTCTAGATGTGCAGAAAAACTCATTTTTGTCTCCTAAGAGCACGCAGATAGTCATACGCATATTGTAGACCAAGCGCTCAATTGGTTAAGAAATTTAGTGCA
>MDTC01010802.1_pt1 | contig 15811 bp, 8 predicted proteins | sample 811181 | NCBI WGS metagenome assembly MDTC01 (sample SAMN05326644, study PRJNA326480) | marine metagenome | isolation source: seawater | place: Pacific Ocean: North | collected 2011
CTCTAGTTCGGCACCGAAGCCTTCCCATTCTCCTTCAGCACTATCGAGAACATCCACTCTCAACTCAGTAGTCATGTGCAAACAGGAATTTGGACAGATGTTAATACACATCTTACATGCTGTACAAGTCTCCCAAATGACTCCAATTCTTCCATTGTAGTTTCCTGGCACGAATAGCCATGGTTCAATCTCTTCCAGCCTTTCGTATGGATAGCTGATTGTCTGCGGCTTCCAAATTGTTGGCGTTAAGTCTGTACCTGCCCTGTCAGGGGTGTAATGGTGCTGAGTGATGTCATTAATGTGCTTAGTTTTCTCTGCTCTTGCAATGTCCCCATCATCGATAAATTCTGGGTGAGTGGTGTTGTGATAACCACTTGAGAATCTTCGACCAATAAAGTCGTAAGTTCTCAAAACTGTCAGTCCTGTAATCTTAAACGGATACCAAAATAAGTTTCTAAAATTAGGCTTGCCATGTGGATGTGATGCCATGTTTTCACCTCACTCCTGTCCTGCTACGTGCGTTCCCGCTGGAGTCATCGTTCGAACGTGATACATTCTTTCTTCGTTCTCCTCGATGTTCTCATCTTTCATCATAATCATGAATATTGCACCCCAGAATATTGTGGTGATTATTGGTAATCCCCAAGGGATTGTGAATTCAAGAATAGTTAGATCCCAAGCCATGCCGCCACCTTGAGAATCGACATCTGAGAGCCCTCCGACGTCGAAGAAGTAGAGTCTGTATACAATTGCTAGAACTACTTGTAGTACGGCAAGCGGGAGCAGCATTCTCCAACCAAACTCTAGAATCTGATCTGTTCTAATTCTCGGTAGAGCGGTTCTCGCCCAAACGAAAACCACTGTAAATATGAACCATGCTTTGAGTAGGGTCCATACTATCCCTGGAATTGCTTGCCATGCCTCCCCTAGAAGAGGATGAATGTGGTACATGGTTCCTGCAAAAGGAGCATGCCACCCTCCCATGAAGAAGTGAGCAAATAGTATACTGGCGGCATAAACTCGCATGTATTCTGCAGCGAAAAGAAGACCAAATCTCATTCCACCATACTCAGTCCACCATCCCTCTACGAGTTCTGCTTCAGCCTCCGGCATGTCGAAAGGTATTCTTTCAACCTCAGCGATCATACTTACCAAAAACAGAACTCCGCCAAGTGGCATCAAGAAGAATAACCAAACTCCAGAAGAGTGTTGGAAGTGTATAATCTCAATGAAATTAAACGAGCCTGCCATTACACACACACCAAGAATCGATAGTAGAAGTGGAATCTCATATGCAGTCAATTGTGCAGCGCTTCTGATACCTCCAAGCAAGGTGTATTTGTTATTTGAAGACCAGCCTGCAAAGAATACTCCAAGTGGTGCGATTCCAAATATTGCAAATGCAAACAGAACTGACAGTTCAGGGTTTGCCCCATATATTCCGCTTGCTAAAGGAATCATTCCAAGAATCATTATTGTCGAAGAAATTACAAGGTAGGGTGCGAGCTCGAAGATTACTTTGTCCGCCCTTGTTGGAACCATGTGTTCCTTTGTCAAGAACTTCATTCCATCTGCAATATTCTGGAAGAAACCAGGGAAAATTGTAACCCCGTACCAAGATCTGTTTCCAACTCTGTTGACCATTTCTTGCTCGTGGCCTGAGTTACCTGCAATTTTGTTGAGCCATCCGTTGATTGCGCCAACAGGCTTTCCAAGGCCGTAAGGAATCATATTCCACCATTCTCCAGCTGTGACTCCGTTCTCTCCAACCCAGAGAGACCTAAGCGCTGTTGTTGCTCCTCTTCTATCGTTTACTCTAGCGTAGAATTTTCTTTCAATCCACAAAATCATAAACATTGAAAGCATTATTCCTCCAAATGTTGTCAGACATGTGATTAACGTGTAAACAAAAAATGCAATGTCATTTGCAGACGATTCAAGAAATGTACCGTCAAGTAACGCGTTTGCGCCATCTCTTGTTTTGTAATAGACGAAGTCGTGAAGCCCTAACCAGTCATCCATAATATCGCCTCAACGGTCTGTCTCCCCAATACATGGATCGAAACTGCCCATAATCGCTGGAATGTCAGCCACTTTGTATCCAATCATTGTCTTAGCAACATATGGAATTGTAATAAACATCGGTGAGCGTATTGAAACCCTGTAAGGATTCTTTCCTCGGCCATCTCCTCCACCCTGAAGATAGAAGTTTGATACTCCTCTTGTGCATTCATAGGTACTGAATCCAGTAGCCCCTTCTGGAGCACGTGTTGGGGCTTTTGCAATCAACATCTCGTCGCCTGGTTGATAGTGAGTGTTTGCACCTCCCGGGATTTTCTCAATTGCATCTAACAACATTCTGCAAGATTGTCGCATCTCTTCCATTCTTACGCGATATCTATCATAGCAATCTGCGCCTTTAACACTGGTTGGTTTCTCGACTGCTGGCTCCCAGTCAACTTGGTCATAAACAGAATAAGGATTTGTCCATCGTGCATCGGCATTTACCCCTGCTGCTCGGATATTGGGCCCGGTTACGCCTGCATCGATTTGATCCTCAGCAGTCGCATATCCTACACCTTGTAACCTGACGAGCCAAATCGTCGATTCATCAAGGAGCATTTCGTACTCCTTGATTCGGTTCTCGAAAAGCTTGACCTTTGCTTTCAGTCTGTTAGCCCAGCCGATTGGTATGTCTCTCTTTACACCACCAATTCTTGGATAATTGTAGTGCATTCGAGAGCCTCCAAGCTCTTGTAGCAGGTCGAGGAACATTTCCCTGTCGCGTAAACACCATGTCATCAGAGTCAAATTACCGATATCTGGTCCAAATGCACCAAGCCACATGAGGTGGCTAGCTAATCTCTGAACTTCGGCAGCCATCAAACGAATGTATTCTGCCCTCTCTGGAACTTCTGCCTCAAGTAAATCTTCGGCTGCCATGACGTAAGAATGCGCCCAAGTCATTGCACTAACATAGCATAATCTATCACAATATGGAGTGATTTGAGTGAAGTCTCTTGCTTCGCATATTTTCTCTACGCCACGGTGAATGTATCCTAATTCTGCTTCAGTATCTGTGACAGTTTCGCCATCGACCTTTACTCTTAGAGTCCATAAACCGTGTGTCATCGGGTGTTGAGGACCCATGGTAATCCACATTTCTGCCATCGGAACACCTCACTTTACACGGCCCTCATCAACCGGTTTACGCCCGAATCCTTGCGGGTCATCGTACATCTCATTGAAATCGTGATAGCGGATTTTGTGTTGTCTTTGTAGAGGATGAAATCCTACAGGAGAATCATGGGGGTTTAGTACACGATGCATGTTGACATGTCCTTCAAAATCGATACCTAAGAGATCCCAGGTTTCTTTTTCATTCCAATCTGCTCCTTCCCACACATCTTGTACCGAGGGGACTGAGGGGGAATCTCCAGCAGGTAGGTCAACAAATATCTCAAATTCCATTGGTATGTCCATTCCGGTAAGTTTCTCTCCAACATGGACAGTCATTGTGTGTGCTGCTACATTCTGTATTGGCCATCGATGCAAGTGGTAAGCAACCTCCCAGCCTCTATCTGCTGAGCCATCTGGATAATGAGTTCCTGAGACCATTGCGCAGTGGTTAACACCCATTTCGTGCTTGAGATGTTTCGCTATTGCTCGCCATTGATCGGGTGCGCAACGAATTCGAACAAATTCATACTTCTTACCGGAAGAATGTGCTACTACTTCGCTAGTAACTCCAGCATCTGCAAACCTTTGTGATACATTTTCTACTGCTGCTTTTGCAGCCTCACCGTTTTGCTCTTTTGTAATCGTAGTACCCATATCACTCATCTCCTACGATGATTGGCTTGTCGCCATCTCTACCGGTTGATGGTGCACCACCGATTCGAATGATTTTTTCACGAAGTTTTCCAAAACCATCAATCAATGCTTCTGGACGAGGTGGGCAACCAGGAATATACACGTCAACTGGGATAACGGTGTCTACTCCTTCCAGGATGTTGTAAGACTGATAATATGGTCCCCCAGATATGGCGCACTCTCCCATTGCGATGCAATACTTAGGCTCAGGCATTTGTTCCCAAAGCCTGACTATTGGATCGGCGAATTTCTTGGAAATTGGCCCGTTTACCAGCAAAACGTCTGATTGGCGCGGGCTTGAGCGAAACAAAACTCCGAATCTGTCACCGTCGAACCTAGGCGTTGCTGATGCTGCCATTTCGATAGCGCAGCATTTTATTCCAAGGTGGAGTGTGAAAAGTGATTTCCTTCCCGCCCAATTAAAGAAGCGCCCTGCAAGAACACTGAGAAGTTGTTTTATCTTGGTTGCCTTAAGCGCTTCATCTGTTACATCGCCGACTACCTCGACTAATGCTCTGCTGTTGAATGTGGTGTAATTCTCTCCAGTATCACTCATATTAGCACCTCAAATGTAAATACGGCCTCTTTTTCTGAAAACGTGCCAGACTCCTAGAGTCATCGTGGTGAAAAATGCAAGTAAGATCAACATCTCAGTTCCTACTAAATCAATAGCATTAGAATTCGTACTGTTGGTTGCATCTACAGCTAGTAAACCTCCTAGTGCCATGAACATGAATGCTACATCAAATACAAGGAAAATAATAGCATACCAGTAATATTGGAAATGGAATTGAATCATTGCTTCGCCAACAGGTTCAGAACCACATTCGTAAGTTGATAAACGCCTTGGATATAGGCTGTGGTCCCTCTCATGGCCCTCCATCAGCCATGATTTTGTCATGTGTGGCCTGGAGGGGTCTGTTTTGGGCATAACGAAGTACTGCGTGATGAAAGCACCGAGCGGCATACCTATTCCAATGAGTGTCATCCAAGCCATAGAAAGATAGGTGCCTGTTACTGTTTCTGCGCCAACCAACGATGCCACCAACTTAGAGAGTTTTCACTCTCTTGTCCAAGCCACTAGACAACCGTCCATAAGCGTTGTCTCAAGAGGTCCAAAATTTCGACCTCGCAAGTCATGACCCCGTAGGGGTCAATTTCGTTTTCTAACAGCAAGATATGCTAGTCCGAATAAGACAATTGCGGCAAGTGTGAATAGCACGTTTGGAGTGATTAGTGAATTCAATGCGAACTGCTCTGGTTCACCGTTTACCGTCAATTCGATGTTTTCTCTGCCAACAAGACCTACTTCTGTGGGCTCGACAGATAGAGTAAATTTGAACGAGTCCTCAACCTCAGAGGTCTGTCCACCCGGAGGAGTTACCTTTGCTGTAATTGTAATTGTCTCACCTTCTTCTAGAACACACAGTAAATGGTCACCATTACTGCTACAACTAGACCCTGCCTGATACCCAAGCAGTACATTCCACCCTCTCAATCCACCACTAGAAAATATCTTGAATTCTGATTCAACATTCCCAGTATTTGTGAGATCAACTTCGAATCTTGGAGCATTGCCGATTTCACCAAATGTGATGTTTCTTTCGATGTCTCCTTGGATATTCATCTCGACATCAAGAACGGTTTCAACAGATAGTGAGATGGTTATCTTTCCACTTCTGTTTGCAGCATTCGATACAGAAGTTGCTACCATTTCAAGTAGGCCTCCGTCTCCATTTTCTGCACCTGAATTCACTTCGATAGTCAATACAATTACTGCGTAGTATTGCATTGGAATATGAGATTCAACTAAATCGTTAGCTACAATTTTATCGAACGCTTTGTCTTCGGTTGATGAGATCATCGGCGAATTTCCGTCATAGTAGAAAGTACCTGTCGATTGATTGAATGCTCCCCATCCCTTTGGCACAAGAATTGGACCGTCAATTACCATTCCGTTAAATGTCAAAGTTCTTGTTGCTGTTCCAGATAATCCTGAGAAATCAAATATGGCTTCATCAGTCATATCGCCAGTGTTGATGACCTTAATGTTGAATGATTGAGAGCCACCAGGCGGCAACACTAACATCGCACTTCGTGATAAATCGTCTACTGAATTTAGAATTATTGCATCCATAGCAAAGTCTCTATCTGATAAGATTGCTCTAAAGACGAATTCTAACTGATTGTCAGGAACTCCGTCGTTGTTTTCGTCACCGTTGTTGTTGTCACCTAAGTTGGTTACTCTAACTGTTAATCTAGAGCTCTCTAGTTCCTCTTCTCCATCAATTGACACAACTAGATACATGATTGCTGTCGCTCGCGCTTCGATGTCGATTTCTGTAACGACTTGTCCGTCCTCTGTTTCGAAATGCTTACCCCAACCTGGTTGTGCAGTTTGAGAGATTACTGAAAATCTAAATCTATCCTGTATGTTGCCATCGTTTGTTACAGTTATTGGGAACCGCACAGTAGTGTCTGACCTACCTGTCTGATCATCAGCTGGTGCTCCTCCACTCATTCCATGCACTGCTTTTACCGTGATTGTCAAATCTTGTGTATCATAAGCACCGCCGCTAGACACAGGCATCACCGAGAAAGTGATTGTCACCTCTTCAGTAGCAAGTGCATCCAGTGGAAGTGAAATTGTTACATCAATAGTTCCGGATTTGTCATTACTGAATTTCGACTGTGTTGTTATTGTAGTAGATTCAAGGGTAATTGACCACCCCACCGGAGGAGAGGATGCTGAAACCTTGAAAGTATCAGGGCCATTTCCTTGATTGGTTACAGTTAGGGTTGTTGTTGCATCTTGCCCTGGCTGAATGTTATACAGTGCAGTATTTCCTAGAGACATTGATGCTCCGTTGGATTGCCCTACGGTCACAGTTACATCTGCTGTACACTTTGGAGTTCCTCCATCTTTCCCTTGTATTGTAATCGTTTTCTGGGAGTTTGCTTCAACAGAGTCATCAGGAGTTATCTCGATTGTAAATTCTTTCTCTCCATTCCCGTTGTTGTAAGGTAACATCCCGCTGGATGCGCCATCTACACTTGCCCATAGCGAGTGACTCCCGCTGAATCCGACATTTACTGACCAATCTGTGTTGCCTTCATTGGAAAACGTTGCAACCAAAGTACCTGTCTCGTCTGGATCTAAGCTCAGGCTTGATTTAGACAATTCCAAATCGCATTCCTTCAATTCAGGAACATTCAGACTAAATTCTTCAACATCAGAAGCACTACCATTTGGATTTTGGTCGTTTGTTACAACGCCTTCTATCTCCCAGCAGTATTTCTTACTAGCTTGTCCTTCTGGGACTTGGAGAGTGACAGTAACCCATTCAGAAGATTCATTGTCGATCGTGACCTGTGTTGGTTCAACAGTTATCGATAAACTACCATCAGAAGTACATCCAGAACCTCCTATTGGGTCAACTGAAAGGTCTACTGTTTCCTGTACTCTGCCAGTATTTTCAACCTCCACATCCCATTCTACTGTTGATTGCCCGCTCCATTGTTTGTTGGGGCTTTCTACTGTGAGGTCTACGCCGAACAAAGCAGAGCCTGCGCCATCGCCCGCAGTTGTTTCCACATCTTGAGTAGATGTTGCTGGTTCTCCCGGCTGATCTGGAGGAGTTACCTGTTCATTGCCTGTGGCAGTTACTGTCGTAATGCAGGAACCCTCTGCATTTTGAGCCAGTGTGACGTTTAGGAAGGTTTCTCCGTAATCCCCTGATTCGATTGGCTGGCCGATTTGACCAATTGCTGCAGAGTAGCCTGTACAGTCTTGCTCATTTGCTGCTGCAAGGTTGACAGACACGGTATTTGCACCATTGTTGTATACTCTAACCGTATATTCTGCTGTCTCACCAGGATTTACAGTTTGAGCGCTGGGAGAGACCGATACTGAAATATTAGCAGCCCTACCTGAATCATCGGCTAGAACAGGGTTTGACATAGCTGGAACCAGAGAAAAAAGTAGCAAAGATACCAGTAGGACACTAGCAACATGCTGGGGTCTATTTGTGTCTTTTAAACGGGGTTCCATGAACCCCGGTCGGGGTGGTCACATGAAAAGCCTATGCAAAGATGCTCAGTTTATTCATGCCTTTATGAAATGCGAGGAATCAGCGCCGCAATTCAAGCAATTTGGCACGGAGCACGTCGAATGGTATCTTGCACCACAACTCGGACATCCCACCATTTCAGTCAAAATAGGCTGCCGGCAGGAAAAACACGGTATAACTGCGGTTTGATTTGTGGCGCGTGTCAGATTTGAAGAGCCAAGTTGTTCAACTTGACTGGATTGATTTCTATTCCTGATGACTAAAACAAATGCAATTATCAAAATCAATGGAATGATAATAGAGAGACTGATAATTAGAGGGCTAACTGATTCGGACTTCTCTACTACCGACTCGCCCTCGACATCAAATGCGATTAAATAATCAGAGTTTTGCACATCATTAGAGCCTGATACAGAAAATATGATCTCATGATTTCCACTTTTTGTTGGAGACACAATAACTTCAATCTCCTCGGATTGTCCTGCTTGTAGGTTGATTGTATCATCACCGTCGATTGTTGCTGGCAAGTTGTCATTAGAAGAGATAGACAATGCTCCGGAAACCAGTGTATTCCCAATATTTGTTACTTGAATTTTGATTTTGTAATCCAGACCTGTTTGTAAGCTAGTTGCACCAGTACTATCCCAAGAGAGTTCCTTTGTAGATGCAACCAGCAATGTGACTGTTTGATTTATTGAGACCGAATCACCATCCATGATGATTTTAAACTCAGGTTCTGTTGCTGGATCTGCCATAGATGAGATAATTATCGTACACAATAACGCCTTTACCTCTCCCTTGGAAACCGTGCCTTCCAGTGAGCATTCTCCTAGTAGATTAGAATCTAGTTGCAATGTAACCACGGGTTTCCATTCTGTATCTGCTAGGTTTTCAACAATCCAAGTGTAGTTTATTGCAACCCCTGTTGGATGTTGGCCCGGTCCGAAGATGTTTGTCCAGGATTCGCCTTCTATTTCGACAGATGCCAGTGTGATTACAGGATCTGCTAACAGTGTTACATTGATTTGCTTGGAGTTACTCCACTCTTGCTGACCACTATCCATTACAAGTTTGATTTCACCGCTTCTGGCATTTTCATCTGCGGTTATTGAGATAATCAAATTCTTTGACTGAGTCCAATCTAGGTCAATATCCACTAACTGAGTATTTTGTATCCAACCAAACGGTAGCTGGAGATTTGGTTCCAACTGGAGGTCTATATTGCCTTGATTTTCAATAGAATATTGTAATGATATCGTAGTGCCTGGTAGAATCGAGGTAAAGGAGGATTCTAGGTCTATTGTAACATTAGACACTTCTTGGACGATTAGTGGTAAGTCATATTCCATTACACGTCCTTCATCTGATTGGCTAATCACTCGCAGAACGACTGTTAACTCTGCGCCAGCGAATGTCATTACTTGGGGAGGAATAAATGTTAATCCAATGTTCATTTGCCCATCCTTTAACATCAAACCCGTTGATGCTGAATAAGCGCCACCTTGGGAAGACAAATCATCAAAACCAGTGTACCAGCCTGGTGGAGATTCAAGGAATAAATCATAACCAATATCGTCGTTGCCTTGATTGAATAGCCTAATATCAATTGATGTGGGATTTACAGGATGAACAGGTATTGTAGAATAATCAAATTCAACCTGTGTTTGAGAAAGCACGGGCACATCAAGAGTTAGGCTGTAAGGACTGCTTACATCGTTATCTTCATCATAACCAAGCAAATTAACGTGATATGTTCCAGGGTTTGGTCCTTCGGGATGTACAAGTGTTACGTTTATGGAGGCACCCTCTTGTCCTTGAAGTTCGAAATCAATAATGTCTAACCCCACATACCATGGTAGCTCATCACCGCTAGGACTTACCACGTTAACAGGGGATATGCTTGCATTTGTTGCAATAAGTGCAGTATTTGTCAAAACAACTTGCCATGACGATGTTGTTGACTCGATGTCAGTTAGTGTAAATGTTGAGATGTCTGACTCTATTCTTACACCCGGAGTTGTGACATTTACAACAACATCCATTCTATTGTTCCCTTCATTTATCTCATCGATCGCATCATCTGTATCAAGCAGGAAAGACAGAGTTCTAGCTCCAGCTGTTTGAGGCTCCCAATCCCAAAACAGGATCTTGGAGCCACCAGGACCTAAATCAAAAATCTGTGAATCTAAAGAAACTCCTTCTTCTTGAAAGATAACCTCGACATTCTCTGCTTCAACATTGCCAAGGTTTGAGACCTCCATTTCAACCAGTACTTGATCTCCTACCTGAGGAATTGCAATGTCAGTTGTAAGTGATGATGCAATAGGTGAGGGGTCAGGGCGTAAATCATTAACTCCGACACCAGAAACAGCAATTGCATAGGGTTGTGCTCTGCCGCCTGAATGACCTGCGTCAGTAACTTTTACTGTCCACAGGCCAACTTCTGCTGAATCAATTAAAACAACTTCCACATTATTCAGTGCATCATGTGATCCGCCTTGGATAGACCTACCCTGAGAAAATTCGTTACCTTTGAACTCTACACCGCTAGGGGTAGTCACCAACAAATTGAGGTTGTTGACAAGCTGCGTATTTGAGAATCTGGATCCCCTTTCATCAGACCAAGCCACAACAGCTTTGAATGGCTGATTTGGCGTTGTTACGTTGAACGAATAACTCTTAGAATTGCCCGTCGATGAAAGTACTGAACGGTCATCGACCCAAATCCCACGACCATTATTTGGAGCAAGAGTCCCTTTCAAGTCGATTCTTCCCCAGCCCTCATTCATGTTAGGAATATCTCTAGAGCCGATATCTCTGGCACCTAATATCATCAATGCTTTTACCAATGCACCTTGAGGTTCAGGTCTTTGAGCAATTTCTGTGATATATTCACGAATTAATGCCGCAGTACCTGCTGCATTTGGTGTTGCCATACTTGTCCCCGTGTATTCCATGTACCAATTGCTTGACCATGAAGCACTCCCGGTATCAGTTGCTTCTTGGGCCTTGCATGACCTAACATAACCTCCTGGCGCAACTAGGTCTGGTTTTATTCTGCCATCATCTACTGGACCTCTGCTTGAACCGTCCATCATACTGTTAGGAGCGCCTTGATACCTATTTTGTGAATTACCTACTGCAATCAAATTCTTAGCGGTTGCAGGTGAGCCAATTGTATCGGATTGAGGGCCATCGTTTCCTGCTGCGAACAAAATTGTCAAGCCTTCCCTACCACTGTAGTATTGGTCGTAATATCGAGCACGATCATCTACATCCTCCGAAGATGAGGTGTAAACACCCCACTCAGAACTTGATTCGGAACCCCATGAGTTGGTATGGGTTCTAGCTCCGTTACTATATCCAGTATTCAGCATATTGTTGATACTAGCCCATTGGAAATTGCCATTATTATCATTCTCCATAGCCTGGAAGTACAATTCAGCTTCTGGGGCCACTCCTGCATAGTTTCCTCTAGTTCCATCTCCCAACACTGTACATGCGACATGTGTGCCATGGCCAGAGTGGGCATCAGCGGTAGAACCATCACCGATTACGTCAACATTGCCGATAACTCTGTTTCCAAAATCACCGTGATCTTCATCCAGCCCAGAGTCTGCTACCGCAACAATCTGACCAGAACCATCTAGATCTGTTGTGTAGTATGATCTCATAGCGTTAATGTTCATGTGATTCCGGGATTGGTCATTCCAAATTGTCAAACTTGGTTGGTTACCTATCCAAGCAACGGACGGTTCAGCAGCTATTTCTGCTATCGAGGATGATGTAATTCCATCATATCTCCCAGTTTCCGCAAGATAAGAATCCTGAAGCATTGTTTTCGCAACTGAATCTATTTCTTGATGCAGTCTCATTCCCCAGTTGTCTTGTATGCTTACACCGGGTAACAGGTTGTCAGCCCTCCAAGATTCAATTCTAACTGGAGTTGTCTCACCTGCCTCCAATAATGATAAATCAACAAGCATTGCTAGTGGGACTGGCTGAATGCTAGCAACGCCTTGAACATCTTTTAGCGAAGAAAGTCCAGCTTGTGTACCCTGTACAAGTAGGCCTGAAGGAGCTATGTATTCTCTTACAGCAACCCCGTATTGCTCTGCAATTTCTCCTCTTACTTCTGCAAACCTGTACTCAGTCGATACCAGGACTAGGGATAAGTCCGGTCTTGTAACAAGTAGCTCTGCTGGAATGTCATGATCAAATAATATTCCAGATGAATCGTGAATTCCGATTCTAGAATGAGCAATAAGAGGCCTCTCTTCAAGCGAGAGAGATTCGTCTAAATGACCAACGAAATTCCGAATTGAATCATCAGGGAGGTCAAACCTAATCCACTCGACTTCTTCATTTTCTTCGACAATTTGAGATTGATTTGCAATCGGAATCCCAGATATGACGAAAAGAAAGACTAGGAGCAATGCTTTACGCACATTTTGCTGGCAAAGATAGTCTGTTTTAGGAGTTGTCACAACAAGTCTCACAAGAACCAAGTTACTTCTTCGCAATCGTGACTATATTTTGCGGTTAGGGCATCAGACACAAAGAACACTGCACTCTCCTGCTTTTCTTCTCCTCTAAAGTTAGTCCAAGATATCTCAATGATAATCGAATACTCTTCCCACACACTGTAACCCCTGACATCTAGTTCCAATTGATCTCCAGAAAGACTAGTGTGGCTAGGAATCGAATTGACTGAGACTTGTAGACTATCTATCAATTCCTTATCCTTGTCAACAAATTCAATTTTGAAATTTACATCTGTGATCTCTCTACTTCCGTCATTGACAATCTCACCAAGCACGACATGACCATTTCTTTGCAGATATAGTAAGTCCACTTCTACATCATCCCTTGGAATAACCCAATACCATGTTGCAACAATTGAGCCGAGCAGCATTAGAAGAATAATCCCTGCTAGGGCTATTCGTAAGGGATGAACTTTTTCAGCTAAGTCGACTACTTTTTGCCCGATTTCTTGAGATAACTCATGCAGCTCTTGTTCTGTTTCAGGATCGATATCGTCTTCTTCAGAACTCATCCAGTCACCGCCGCAATACCTGTTGCAATAGCTGATGAGAATGGATCCACTATCATGATGTGAGTTGTCTCAATCTTTCCGCCAGTCAAACTACTGAGGATGGATAAGTCGGATACCACGCCGTTAACTCCAACACTAGATGCTGTAGGGATGCCACCAGTAAACTGTGCATCCAAGAGGACTCCTCTCGCATCTATGTCAAATCCTAGGAATGTTACCTCTGTATGCGATGTTGCTACAATTCTGCCACCTGTAATACCATCGATGACAATAATCGGGTATTCGCCAATCATAACCTGATGCATATCTGCACCCTGTAGATTCTCACCGACCATTTCGGCGCTTACCATCATTACATTATCTAAAACCCGACTTTCTGTTCTTCTGAGATACAATTTCTCCACACCGTTTCCGGATGCTGAAACGCTTGCACCATAGTCTTCTGTAACTTCGATGGAGAATATATCGGGCAAGTTCTCTGCCAGCATTAGAGTTCCTCCTCTGATGTTCTGCGCTTTTCCTTTCGTTTCGATGAATAGGTCCATGTCGTCACTATTTGAGCTGTAACTCATCTCGTACATTCCCTGAAAAGACTCAACCTCATGTATGTCAAAGTCGTTATTTGGACTGGCTTCCAAATTCATAACTCCTGGTACATCTTTGATAAACATGGTCGAAGGGTGCCATTCTCCGTCTACTTTCCTCAATTGTTGAAGCATCATGGAATCTGCTGCTTTGACACCATCCCTGTATTGAGGTGGAACTTTCAATGTTGTTTTCAAAATGTCACCAATCTCGGATACTATTGTAGCATTTTGTGGAACATCGAACATCATCATCTCAGTTCTAATATCTCTTAATCGATTTATTTGAAGAACTCTAGCATTGTCTATTCTTTCTCCTATATGATACTCCATAGTAATTGAATTTCTTGGGATTATAGGCTCCTCATCGGTCTTGAAATTAGCGTCGATAAGCACATCCCGAGAGATTGTAGTGTTAAATCCGGACATAATCATCAATGAATCCGTTTTAGCAAGGCCATTCACTTCAATCGTGAACACTGGTCGGAATGGTTTCCAGTTTTCCATCGAAACAAATATTCCGAATTCTGGAATTTCATCGACTATCTCCACATTGTAGCGCAATTTTATGTCTCCAGCAGGTAACTGGGGCATCCATATTTTGTTGTGCCATGAACGTCTTTGTTCGAATTGAAGTCCTTCCTCAGAAGTCACATCGGTATCAAGAAGACTGCTTTCTCTAGGGGAGATGTAACCATCCTCTAATGCCTCTACGATCTTAGCAGAATTTGTAATTCCTGCCCACCGAAGCTGCTCTTCAACCGCAATCATTTCATTTTCTGTTAGTCGATAATCTTCAAACGCATCGGAAATAATGAGTCTTCCACTTTGAGTTAATTCTGGTAGTCTAGAATAATTGAACACTAATTGTGTTGCATCAAGTATTTCCCCTGACAAACCATGTACCCATTCAGGCTCTTGTGGAACATTTACGCCTTTATTTACATCTAGAGTTAAGTCGAATTCTTCGCCTGTGGTAAGGGACATTTCGAGTGACATATTCTCGATAACATTTGAGGCATCGCCCAAGTTAACCATACTCTCAACTGCAAAGTCATTTACAGAAGATCCAAATTCTATCATTCCAGATAGGAAGAAAGAAAGCGACAGCACGCCATCAGCTTCGCTAAACTCTGGAACTGTAATTATGTCTGAGTTGTTGGATGAGGGAAGGAACATTTCGACATTAGCGGGCAATGGATCAATGTGGACTCTGCCAGATAGACCTAGGAATTTATCGTCGCGCTGGCTAACATCGTCCAGCAGTACGCTAAATGGAGAAGAACCTGTTCTGTTCATCACTAATCGACTGTTACCAGCCATACCTAATGCACCAACTTCACTAGGTGGGTAGAGTGTTACTGACGTGAGATTAGACAATTTCATTGACATACTAGCCTGTCCTGAATTTTGGTCAATCCAGAATCTAGCATGGTCATCATCCATCGTCAATGGTGTAGAAGCATTAGAGATTTGAACCTCAACTGATCCTACTCCCTCAGGCGCGTTAAATGACAACGTTTCCCCGAGTTGTAATTGGAATTCTGAGGGCAGATCATTCAATCTTAGTGCATTGTATTGACCATCTCCCTCACCGCTGTATGTGATCGTGCCTATCTCCCCTGTTGCGAGATATGAGATGTCTGTTCCCTGCTGAGAAATTGTCAGATTGGCAGGCCTATTTGAGATAGATGCAAACTGTCTAACATCGCCTTGAGTTGTATTTGAATCATGTATCATATGCCCGATAATTAACTCCTCACCAGAAAGACCTGATAGCGAGATAACTCGGAGGTCTGTCTCTTGGTTGTAAGAATATGAAACTCCTGATACATCATTGATTGCGACACTCATTGCTACGGGTACCAATGGACCGTTTGTCCTTCCGTACTTCCCATCCACATTTCCATTATCATCGGTGTAATCCACATCCTCTGCAAGAATAATGTGGTTTCTTGACAAAACAGGATGCGCGCTACTGCCAATTGCAAGTTCAAGGCTTCCAACAGTAGTCTCAGAACGCTGACTCCCATCACTCCATGTGCCTCTTACCTGATTGTAGAATTGAACGAATATTTCTCCACTAGATTCTCCAGCTGTCCCCACAATAGCTTCAGGTAAGCCATTCAAGATTGTACCCAAGTCTAGAATAATTTCAACTAAGTTAAGAACTACATTGTCTAGAACTTCGCTGAGTATATCTGGTGCTGTTCCAAACTCAACCCTAA
>MDTC01067156.1_pt1 | contig 15810 bp, 14 predicted proteins | sample 811181 | NCBI WGS metagenome assembly MDTC01 (sample SAMN05326644, study PRJNA326480) | marine metagenome | isolation source: seawater | place: Pacific Ocean: North | collected 2011
ATCAAGTGAAATCTGAATTTGATGGAAAAATAATATCAATCAATATTGGTGATGGTGAACCAGTAGAATTTGGTCAAGAGTTAATATCAATTGAAAAATCCTAAAAAAATACTAATTGCTAACAGAGGTGTTATCGCAATTAGAGCTTTGAGAGCTGCAAAAGAACTTGGATACCAAGTAGCATCAGTCTATTCAACAGTAGATAAGGATCAAAAACATTTAAAATTATCAGATGAGGCAATTTGCATTGGTCCAGCAGCATCCAAAGAAAGCTATCTAAACGAAGCCGCTATTATTTCTGCTGCAGAGTTAGTTAGGGCTGATGCAATTTATCCTGGATTTGGCTTTTTAGCTGAAAATGCCTCATTTGCAGAAAAATGTAAGCAAAGTGGGTTTGAATTTGTTGGGCCAGATCCAAAAGTAATAGATGTAATGGGAGATAAGATTAAAGCTAAAGAGCTTATTGAAACCCTAGGAGTGCCAACTGTTCCTGGGTACATCGGGCAGATTGAATCACAGAATCAAATTGAGCATACAGTTGAAGAAATTGGGTATCCAGTAATTGTAAAAGCTTCAGCTGGTGGTGGTGGAAAAGGAATGCGAGTAGTAAATGAAAAAAGTGAGCTATGGGATTCAATTATTGATGCTCAAAATGAAGCAAAACTAGCATTTGGTAATGATGAGGTATTTATCGAAAAGTATCTAAAAAAACCACGTCACATTGAGATACAAATATTTGGGGATGGAAAGGGTAAAGTTGTTCATTTGTATTCAAGAGATTGTTCTTTGCAACGCAAATATCAAAAAATAGTAGAAGAAGCACCTGCAAAAAATATAAATCAAGAGAAATTGAATGAAATTCAAAATATCTGTGTGAAAGCTTGCTCAGAACTAAAATACAAAGGAGCAGGAACGCTTGAATTTCTTTACGAGAATGACGAATTCTTTTTTATTGAGATGAATACAAGAATACAAGTTGAACATACTGTGACCGAAATGATTACTGGAGTTGATTTAGTCCAAGCTCAACTTTTATTAGCCCTCGAAGATAAGTTCGACTTGGACCAAGAGAAATTAAAAATAAATGGTCATGCTATGCAATGTAGAATTAATGCTGAAGATGCAGAAACCTTTATTCCCTCTCCTGGCAAGATTACAAGAGTACACAGACCTGGTGGATATCATGTTAGATTTGAATCGCAAATATATAGTGGGTATCAAGTTCCATCTAACTATGATTCTTTAATTGCCGAGGTCATTGTAAAAGACGGTGATAGAAGAAATACAATTAATAAGATGAGAATGGCATTAACAGAATTAGTAATTGAAGGCATAGAGACGAATCAGGCACTTCATCTTAAAATTCTTGAGGATAAAGGATTTCAAAATGTTAATTACTATATTAAATACCTTGAGGATGAACTGATCAGATGAAAGATTTTTACGATTACAAAGAAATTGAGAAAGAAATTCAACAACTCTGGGATCAAAAGAAACCTTACGAAGCAAATATAGATACATCTAAACCAAAATATTATTGCTTATCAATGTTGCCATATCCTTCGGGAAACCTGCACATGGGCCATGTTCGAAATTATTCAATTGGTGATGCTGTATCGAGGTATAAGAAACTGAAGGGATTCAATGTTCTACAGCCGATGGGTTGGGATGCATTTGGATTGCCTGCTGAAAATGCTGCTATAGATAAAAAAGTTCATCCTCAAGAATGGACTGAACAAAATATTAAACATATGAAAGAACAACTAAATTCATTAGGTTTTGCTTACGATTGGACTAAAGAAATAAATACTTCCGATGAATCTTACTATAAGTTTGAACAAGAATTATTTCTAAAGTTTTATGAGAAAGGTCTGGCATATAGAAAAAAATCACTAGTAAATTGGGATCCTGTCGATATGACAGTACTTGCAAACGAACAAGTAATAGATGGCAAGGGGTGGCGCACTGGTGCCGAAGTGGAATTGAAAGAAATTGAAACTTGGTTTTTAAAAATTACTGATTATGCAGATGAGCTTGAAGAGGGACTTGAAAAAATTGACTGGCCTGAAAATGTTAAAAATATGCAAAAAAATTGGATTGGAAAATCTAGGGGCACAGAAATTTCATTTGAAACGAATGAAGGTAATATTTTAAAAGCATTCACAACCCGACCTGATACATTATTTGGTGTAACATTTTTTGGTATATCTCCAAATCATCCTTTCGTAGAAGAACTATGTGAAAGCGATAACGGTATAAAAAAATTTCTGGAAGATGCTAAAAAAGTTTCTTCGGCAGAAGCCGATCAAGCAAAAGCAGAAAAACTTGGTTATAAGACTAAAATTAATATAGTGCACCCTATTACTAAAGATTTAATTCCTCTTTGGATAATAAATTATGTCCTTATGGATTACGGAACTGGAGCAATTATGGGTGTTCCTGCTCATGATGAAAGGGACTATGAATTTGCGAAAAAATATCAGATTCCAATTCTAAAAGTTATAGAAACAGATGAAGATCTACCCTACTCAGATACTGGTAAAGTAATAAATTCAGGAGATTTTAATGGACTAAACTCAGCAGAAGCTTTTGAAAAAATTTCAGAGTCTTTAATTGAACTAAAAAAAGGTGAAATACTTTTTCAATATAGATTGCGAGATTGGGGTGTTAGCAGACAAAGGTATTGGGGTTGTCCTATTCCAATGGAGTATAAAGATGGAAAAACCATGGCAGCTAAAGATTTGCCAGTTTTACTACCAATCAACAAAGACGGTTCTTATAAACCACTTCATCAAAACCAAGATTTTAGATATAAGCCCGATGGAACTGAACGTGAGACTGACACTTTTGATACATTTATGGAGTCATCGTGGTATTTTGCTAGATATACATCAGCACAAAATAATAATGAAATATTTGATAAAAATACGGAATACTGGCTTCCTGTAGATCTCTACATAGGTGGTGTTGAACATGCGATTTTACACCTCTTATATTCAAGATTCTTTTATAAAGTTCTTAGAGATATGAACCTGGTAAAAAATGATGAACCGTTCAAAAAACTTTTAACGCAGGGGATGGTTTTAAAGGATGGTGCCAAAATGTCAAAATCAAAGGGCAATACTGTTGATCCTAAAAAATACATTGAGAATTACGGTGCCGATTCAATTAGGACTTTCATGATATTTGCAAGCCCACCAGAACAGTCACTCGAATGGTCTGATAATGGTATTGAAGGATGCCATAAGTTCTTAAAAAGATTATGGGCCTTATCCTTTAAAATTAATGCCTTAGATGATGATGCATTTTCTGATTCAGAAAAAACACTTATTAGTGAATGCAAAGATTTATTTATAAAAATAAACGATGACTATGAAAAAAGGTTGAATTTAAATACTGTAGTTTCGTCCTGCATGGAAATACTAAATAATATAAATAAGAGATTAGATAATGGAAAAGTATTGTGCACCAAAAGTGATTTATACACTTGCTATGACTTTTTACTTTTGGCTTTATCACCAATAGCACCACACATCAGTGAGAATTTATATAAGAGAATCTTAAATAAAGATATTCAAGATGCCAATTGGCCTGAAGATAATTTTTTTCTGAAAAATGAAACAGAGATAAAGTATTTGGTTCAAGTAAATGGAAAGGTAAGAGCAAACATTGTTCTTGAAACTGATAGAACAGAAGATGAGGTAAAGGAAATAGCTAAAGAACACGAAAATGTTTCAAGACATCTTGAAAACAAAGATATAATTAAAGTCGTATTTATAAAAAATAGGCTTATTAATTTTGTTCATTCGTAATCTTTTATTTCTCATTTCTTTAAGCTCATGTTCAGTTGCTACCATTGATGTAAGTAATCTAAAATTTGATGATACTTTTTTAAATTCAGACAAATTTGAATTCAACAAGTGCCTTACCAGCACAAATGAAAAAATACAGCTTAGCGAGCTTCAATTTGATTATCTAGCAGAAAATATTAATAGCCAAGGCTTGCAGACCAATACAAGATATATGCTTAGCTTAATCATTAATACTGAAGAATTTGAAAACACAAAACTTGATTCAATGCGTCTAAATAACACTAACTATATATCCAGCAATATGGCAGACTCAGAAATAAAAGTTATTAAAAATTTACTCATTTCAGATATTTGTGAAACCATAAATCAGTATGTCAAATAAGCAAATAAAGGCTATAAAATTTTTAACAGAGTCGAAGCATCAATCAGCTAAATATTTTTTATATGGAAATGAGCATGCGCTCTGTTATAAGTCAAGAAAGCACTGTCTCAAAAATCTAGATTTACAGTCATTAGAAAAAATATATCTTAATTTAGATGATGTCAATTTCGAATCTTTATTAGACCAACACCTTATGTCAAATAGTTTATTCAACGAAAAAAAAGTTATTTTTGTCTCAATGGATAAAAATAGATTGAACAAAGATCTAATAAGAAAATTCAAAAAAATCATTGAATGTGAATCAGAAAATTTAATAATTGTTGAACTTTCAAATCTTGTAAAAAAGACGATTGAGAAAGAATTAATCAATAGTCTTGAAGGTAATGCAGTGTTTATAGACTGCTTCCCTCCTTTTGAATCAGAAATTAAAAATTTTTTAGAATTTAATCTTCCAAACTATTTGAAGAAAAAAGAAAACATTCAAGTTTTTTTAGAATTGTATGAAGGAAACTTCTCCTCCTTACTAAATGATTTGGATGTACTGAAAATTTTAGAAATTGAGGATGAGGAAACTGCAATGGGAGTTTTTTCAAATAATGGAAATAAAAATAATTTTAAATTAATTGAGCATATTAGTAATCAAGATAAGGCGCTGGCACTATCAATTATTGATTCGATGAGAACTAATGATAGAAACTCTGTTGCATTACTAATATGGATTTTATCTCGTGATATAAATGCCATAAAACACCTGTTAGAAGGAAAAAATATTAAAACCTTAGGTGTCTGGGAAAATCAAATTCAATGGTACAAAAAAATATCTTCCAGAATTACATCAAAGCGTTTAGAAAAGATTATTAATGAAATAAATATTATTGACAGAAAATTCAAGGGAGTCTTAAAAGGAGACCCATGGAATGGTATAAAAAATATAGTTTTAAGGCTTTCAGCTTAGTTAAATAAAGACTTAATCCAGTTCCAAAGTATTGCAAGCAATCGTTGAAAGAAGCCCAATTCCTCAACGGAGTTTAAATAAACAAGTTCAGATTCAGCAATAACATTATTTTGATCATCAATGATTTTAATAGTACCAGCTTTATCCATTGCATTTACAGGCGCAAGAACTTGTGAACTTAACGATATTTCAAAACTTAAGTCATCTCTTTTATTTTTTTGCAAGGTCAAAATGATATCTTCAGTTAAGCCAACGGGAACACTGTCTGCCGTGCCAGCAACGACACTAATTTCCCTGTAGGTTTCATTTTTTGAGAATAATCTTTCAGTTGTAAAATGTCTAAATCCATAATCCATTAAAGCTGAAACATCATTAAATCTTTTATCATCCTCACTGCCTAGAACAACTGCTACCAATCTCATATCGTTTCTAACGGCAGAACCTACTAGACAATAACCAGCTTGAGAGTGATAACCTGTTTTGGCACCATCAAAAATTTCGCTCCTCCAAAGAAGTCTGTTTCGATTAGGTTGTTTAATGCCAGCATATGTATAGGATTTTTCTGAATATAATTTGTAATGTTCAGGGAAATTTTTAATAAGTGCACTCGTTACTAAAGCTAAATCGTAGGCTGAAGTTACATTCAAAGGGTCAGGGAGACCTGATGCATTGTTGAAAGAGGAATTTAACATGCCTAACTGAGATGCATATTCATTCATTAGATAAGCAAAATTTTCTTCACTTCCTGCAGCATGTTCTGCAAGTGCGACACTAGCATCATTACCTGATTGAATGATCATCCCTTTTATTAACTCTGAAACAGGCACTTTAGTTCCCTCGCGTATAAACATTCTTGAGCCTTCTGTTTTCCAGGCTTTTATAGATATTTTTGGCGTATCATCTAAGCTAATAAAATCCTCTTTAATGTAATCAGCAATAACATAACTTGTCATCAACTTTGTTAGGCTGGCTGGCTGGACTGGCTCATCTGCATTAAAACTAACTAAAATTTTTTTTGTTGTAGGTTCATATAGGACGTAGCTACCAACCCCAAGATCGGGTGGATTAGGTATGGCTGAAGATGCTGCCAAGCTCAATATTAAAAGTAAATTTAATTTAATCTTACTCATCAAATCTCTTTGAAATTTCTAATGCAAGTTGGTGAACTGCCAATGCATATTTGCTACTTCGATTATACTTAGTAATTACCCTAAAGTTATCAAATCCTAAATATAATTTTGTTTTTCCTTGCTCATAAACTAACAAGGGTGAAATTTTTTCATTAAATTCATCATCAAACTCAAACCCCTCTTTTAATAGATCATTTACAGTTATTTTTGTTCTAAAGTTATTGAGATTAAAAGGGAGCTGTAATTTAGCAATGTCATCGTCTTCAAGGTTTGAAAATTTTTTGCCTACAGTTACTTCAGACACAGCAAAACTCCCTGTTTTCCAGCCATTCTCTCTAAGGTAATTAGCTACACTTGCTATACCATCTTTTTGAGAATTATACATATCAACTAAGCCATCACCATCATAATCAACCCCATAAAAGTTATAGCTAGATGGTATGAATTGGCCTAAACCTAATGCTCCAGACCATGAGCTTTTTATTGTTTTTGGATCTAAGTTATATTCTTTAGACAAAATAAATAATTGAATTAATTCTTTCTGCCAAAAAGAATTTGCGGGCTCAAATGCTCTTGTAAAGATTGTGTCTAAGGGATTGTAGGTGCCCAGAAAACTTCCGTAATTTGTTTCACAACCAATTATTGATGCTATGTAGAATTTTGATACGCCAAAATCCCTTTCGACAGATTCTAATATCTCAAAGTTTTCTTTTACAAATTTTGCACCATTATTAATTCTTGAAGATGTTACATACCTATTTCGATACCTACTCCAAGTAGCTTTAACTTCCGGCTGATTTTGCCTTGCAGTTTGAGCTTTTTCAGAGGCTACTGCTTTGACAAGATAGTTTTCAACTTCTTCTTTTGTGAGCTCTGAACTTTCAACAGCTAGTTTTATAAAATCCTGAACATCGGCTCGCTTTAAAACATCAGTATGCGCAAAAGAAATTATTAAAAACATTAAAAGAATACGCATCATTTTAGAAATCTCCTAGACGTAAAAATTAATCCTAGCATTATAGAAAAGCACAATAAAGATGACCCTCCCTTTGTAAAAAAGGGTAATGGCAACCCTACAACTGGAATCATTCCACTTACCATTAGTATATTTAACAGGAAACTAAAGCCAATAACAAAAGTGCAATACGTTCCTACGTAATATGGAGATAGATCGTCTGTTAATCGTTTTTCGGTCATTGTTGATAATGTAGTCATAACAATGAAGCAGCCAAGCATTATCAAAATTAAAAATACACCGATAAAGCCAAATTGCTCTGCATATATAGAAAAAATAAAATCAGTGTCAGCCTCAGGAAGAAAATTAAACTCATTTTGTTTGCTATTAAGAAAACCCTCTCCAAAAAGACCTCCTGAACCAATGCTTATTTCTGATTGAAGGATATTCCATTTCTCTGATAATGTTTGATCTGAAGAAAACCAGCTAATTATCCTCCCTTTTTGATAGCTTGTTAGACCAAATGTGTAAATTATAGGCGAAAGCAGAACCCCAAAAGCTCCCATTGCTATGAAGTAAAACCTATGCATGCCACATATAAATAGAAACATTAATCCAAGAACAACATAAACTAGTCCCGTGCCTAAGTCTGGTTGGGCGATTATTGGAAGCGCAGAAATAAATAAAACTGATACTAAGAATATGGTTCTAAATTTTGTAAACTTAAAACTATAAAACCTTAAGTATTGTGTTACAAAAAGCGCATAAGTAATTTTCATGAATTCGGAGGGTTGTAAACTTAAAAAACCAAAATCTAACCATCGCTTTGAACCATTTATTTCCTTTCCAAAAATCTCAACACTTAAAACCAAGAGAATATTAATTAAAAAAAGAAGCCAACCAATAGAAAATATTCTATTTAAATTAATCTGATTAAATAAAAGAACCACGATGGTAATTACAAAAATATTAATTAATAAAAAACGTAAGAAACTGTTTATATCAATAGAAGTTACAGAATAAATTGTTAAGGAACCTAGCATAATTATTAATCCTAACAGCAGAAAAATTACTGAATTTGTAAAGTTAAAGGTCATTTAATAATTCCTCCAAAACTGTTTTAGCAATTGGCCCAGCAACTCTACCCCCACTCTCACCGTTTTCTACTATTACAGCAATTGAATATCTGGGATTATCATACGGAGCATAGCCAATAAATATTGCATGATCTCGGAGGAGCGGATTAGTTCGAACTTCATCGTATTCTTCTCTTGAATTAATATCTACAACTTGGGCTGTTCCGCTTTTGCCGGCAAGTTTTGTATCACCAGCTTGTATTCGATAACCTGTGCCGTTTGGTGAATAAATTACATCTATCAATGATCTATTTAGCTTATCCCAATCCTCATCTGTCAAATTATCACTTAATGAAAGTTTATTTTCTTTTTTTGCGACTAAATATGGCAATTGATACTCTCCTCTATTTGCTAGAATTGCTGAGATTAATGATAAATGTAGGGGAGTTGTCAGCATGTAGCCCTGGCCTACTCCTAAATTTATGAAATCACCTTTAAAAAGTTCTTTTCCAAAATTTTTATATTTCCAATCGTCATCTATCAAAGGACTAAACTGATGTGGATAACAATCCTCACAAAGCTTAGAACCAAAACTAGAAGATTTCAAAAATTCTACAAAAAGAGCTTTCTCATACCTGACAGATAAATTCATAAAAAAAGGGTTTGAGCTTTCAACCAACGCTTTATTTAAATCAGTGAGCCCATGACCTCCCTCACGCCAGGCATTGAATACTCTTTTCTCTTCTTCAAATCTAAAAAATCCATCATCAAAAATTGTTTCTTCCCAGTTTGTATATTTATTATTTAAAGCAAATATGGTTAGAAGTGGTTTAATTGTTGACGCGGGTGGATATAGACCCATAAAGGCTCTATTGAACAAGGGCCTTGCTGGATCATTTAATAGATCTTGGTATTGTAGTGAAGAGATATCTCTAAGATCATTTGCGCTGATAGATGGTGTGCTTATTGCAACAGGTATGCTGAAATCCTGTAAATCAATAACTACTATTGAGCCTTTTCTTTTTTGCATCAACTCATAAGCGAGCTTTTGTGCATTAAAATTAATTGAAATAGAAAGTTCCTCTCCTTCCTTAAATGGAGATATATCTGTAATGACTCTTCTGTCACCTCTAGCATTTCTTTGAAAAAATCTTTTACCATGTTCTCCTTGCAAGCGTTGTTCATAAACTCTTTCAACACCTGACTTACCAACCTTACTCCAGATTTTTGCATTGTAGTCATTTATCCTTGGTGAAAAATATCGAACATCACTTTTATTTATGTACCCCATATGACCTAGCACGTGAAAGATTGATGGGTGCGAGTTATATTGTCTTTCATAACCTTCAATTACTGAGAACCCGATAATATCTGAACCTCCAACTAAATACTTTGCAAGATCTTCTTGTGATAACTTTTCAAGAACAACTTCAGATCTTCTAAGCTTTATAGAGCTAGCAACTTTAAGCTCTAAGTCTTCAACATTGATTTTATTTGGAAACAATTTTCCTAATTTGTTTATGGATTTCTCGCTAGGTTTTTGTTCAATATCTATTACTAAGGAAAATACTTTTCGATCTTCTGCAAGCACAACTCCATCTTTGGAGAGAATTCTTCCTCTTTTAGGATAGATATATTCAAAAGCATTTATATTTTGCTCTCTTAATTCTTTTAGTTCGTTACCTTGGATAATCTGCAAATAGAAGAATCTAGAAATAATTAAAACAAGAGTAAAAACAAAAATTCCTAATAAGATATTTGTTCTAGTCTTATAAATTTGTATTTTTCTATCTTTCATCTTTGATGGTATGGATGATTATTGAATATACAATTTGCTCTATAAACTTGTTCCAAAAGCATGACTCGAAAAACTTCATGAGAAAATTCCATATCTGAGAAGGAGATTATCTTTGATGCATTTTCTAAAACACTATCAGCCAAACCGAATGCGCCACCGACAATTAGATTTACATTCCCATTTGAGTTATAAATCATATTAGCAAAACACTCTGAACTTACTTTTTTACCCTGCTTATCAAAGCAAATATATTTTTCATTTCCAATTTTATTTTTTAAAAGACTGCCCTCATATTGAATATGTTGCTCCCTAGAACTGAATTTTTTTTTATTCGTGATGCAAACAATTTTGAGGTCCATGTTTTGTTTTATTTTTTTTAAGTAATGCTCTTCAAATGCGTCAGCATTTTTTGCTTTATTTTGTTGTAAGTAAAACAATGAGACTCTCATTTTATATTTCTATTCCAAAGTGATTCAAGATCGTAATGTTCCCTAGAATCTTCCGACATAATATTAATAATTACTTCGCCTGCGTCTATGAGAATCCACTCTTTTGCTTCTGTGCCTTCTGTTCCTAATATTTCAATTTTTTTGTTTTTCAAATTTTCAATTACCTTATCTGCAATAGACTGTATATGTCGACCTGAAGTTCCAGAGGCAACAACAATAAATGAAGTAAATGAAGAAATTTTTTCCACCTCAAATGAACATATATTTATGGCTTTCAATTCGTCTAAAGAACTTTTGCAGTTTTTGAGGATTTCTTTTGAAGACTTTGGTTTAGCTGCCATTTATCAAAATTATAATCATTTAATTAACTCATCGAAAATAAGCTTTTGAAAACCTTGAAAATTTCTATTACCACACATCAAAATTGTCTTCTTTTCTTTTCCTTTTGAGCAAATTTCAGCAATATGATCATGTGTAAGCTCTTTTGCATGTTCTGAAAAAATCTTAACCTGGCTAGAAGAAGCGTTAATAGTATATACATCTTGCTTCTTGAAAATATTTAGTAATCTTTTATCGTGAATTCCCTTTTTCATTGAATTAGAACCCAGCTCAACAATAAGTATAAGTTTGCTCGTTTGTTTTTCTGCTATTTTAATTGTTTCTTCAATAGCTGTCGGATGATGAGCAAAATCATCAATTAATTTAAAACTTTCATCCTCAAAAATAGTCTCAAATCTTCTTTTGACTCCTTTGTAGTGATCTAAAGATTTAAGAACAACATCTTTTGGAATTAAACCTTCAACTGCATGAGCAGCTAGTAGTTTATTTTCTTCGTGAATATTTGGAGCATCCAAATAAAGATGTTTTATTGTTGTATCAAACTTTTGATTACTTAGAATATTTATGAAAGACTTGCTCACTTTTTTTTCATTTATCAGCACTTTTGAATTTGATGGCATTGTTCTTATTAATTCAATAAAATTGGTTTCAATCATCTCAATACTTTCATAAATATCTGCATGATCGAACTCGATATTATTGATTAACAAAGTATTAGGACGGTAATGAAAGAATTTTGGGCGTTTATCAAAATAACAAGTATCGTATTCATCTGCTTCAATAATAAATACCTCTTCGTTACTTATATTCCATGATTTTTCTAAGGTCTTTGGAATGCCTGCTATTAAGTAATTTGGGTCAAAATTATTTTTGACTAGCGCATGTGCAATCATAGAGGTTACAGTTGTTTTACCATGCGTACCAGATACAGCAATTATTTTTTTGTTCGACAGGACATTTTCATATAACCATTCTGGGCCTGATATGACTTTTTTTTCTAATCGTAAAATTTCTTTGAGAAGATTATTTTCCTTTGAAATAGCATTACCAATTACATAGACATCAGCATCAACAAAGTTTTTCTCTTCATATCCTTGAAAGAAGTTTATTCCACGTGAGCTCAATTCATCTGACATTGGTGGATAAACCTTATTATCGCAACCAATAACATCATGGCCTAGAGCCCTTGCTATTTGAGCTAGGTTGCCCATGAATGTACCGGAAATTCCAAGGAAATAAAGTTTCATGCTTTTAGTTGTATTAAATGGAGTATAAGATAACTGTGATGAAAAATGCATTCTATGCGCAATCTGGAGGTGTTACTTCTGTAATAAATTGTTCTGCCTATGGCGTAATATCCAAGTTCAAAAAAGATTTTTCCGAATCAAATATTTATGCATCTAAAAACGGCATAGTTGGTTTGCTTGAAGGAGAATTATATGATCTAAGCGAAACAAAGAAACCACTTCATAACCTTTTAGATATGCCGGGTGGGATCTTTGGATCATGCAGGTACAAGCTTCCAAGCCTTGATGATGAAACTTTTTATAAAAACCTGTTTGTTCAGCTTGAAAAAATAAACATTGGATATTTTTTTTATAATGGGGGTAATGATTCAGCGGATACTTGTCTTAAGGTAGCAAAAGCTGCAGAAAAATATGGCTTTGACTTAAAGGCAATTGCTGTACCCAAAACTATTGATAATGATTTAGCCGTTACTGATAATTGCCCTGGTTTTGGATCAGTTGCAAAGTATGTGGCAATTTCAGCAAAAGAAGCTTCCTTAGATATCAAATCTATGTGTAAAACTTCAACTAAAGTTTTTGTATTAGAGGTAATGGGTAGGCATGCTGGTTGGATTGCTGCAGCTGGCGAGTTGGCAAATAATAATGAACAAACTTTTGTTCACAAAATTTTACTTCCTGAAATCAGTTTTGATGAAGAAAGGTTTCTTAGAGGTGTTGAGCAAGACGTAAGTGAGTATGGCTACTCTGTGATTATTGCTTCAGAAGGGCTTAAAAATAAAAATGGTGAGCTCTACGCATCATCAAAAGAAAAAGACTCATTTGGTCATAGTCAGCTTGGGGGTCTTGCTCCAAAAATTGCATCACTTATTACAGATAAACTTAATTTAAAAAATCATTGGTCAGTAGCAGATTATTTACAACGCAGTGCGAGACATATTTCGTCTCTAACTGATATTAAACAGGCTGTGGCTGTCGGAGAGGCAGCTGTAAAACTTGCAGCAGAGGGAAAATCTGGTGTTATGCCGATTATTAAGAGAATAAGTAATTCCCCTTACGAATGGGTAATCTCTGAAGGAGACCTTAATCAAATTGCTAATAAAGAAAAGACTTTGCCTAAAAATTTTATTTCAAATGATGGTTTCGGAATCACAGAGGCTGGACGTAACTATCTGCTACCATTAATTGAAGGTGAAAGCTTTCCAAAATTTAGCAATGGCACTCCCCTTTATGAAGGTTTAGATCTTCATTTACAAAAAATTTAAATCTTGTACTTTCTTTTTAAGTAACGTTATTAATTCTTCAATTTCTTCTTCATTTAGGAAAGAACCAATTTCAACTTTTTGGTTATTTCCTGTTATAAATACTCTTTTTTTCGTTTTATGATCAACTATAGAGAACTTGATCAAGTACCTATCAAAAGTTATATCATTTTTACCTTTCTCTAATTTAACGTATAACTTATCCAGGTGAATTTTTTCTGATTGATTAAGCCAATTTCTATTGGCTCTTAGAATGATAAAAAGAAGCATTATTTCCAAACCTGCAAACGGAAGTATCATTGTTGCACCCAAAACAAAAAATCCTATTGCGAATGTGAGGCACAAAACTGAAAGAAAACCAAAAAAGATTAAGTTTTGTTGAACCGTTGAAGACTTGTTTGGAGTAAGTGTTAATGACAGAGCATCTTTTGTTATTTTTTTTTTGATCATTTGTTATGCATATTTATTATCAAAAAAGCTTAAAAAAAGATTTTCATTGTTTAAATTGCACTAATATTGCAGAATACTGTCTAATTTAGAAGAATGAAAAATTTATTAAAACTTATTGTCATCAGTCTTTCATTTACAGTATTTCCAAATGATTTGCTTTCTATTTATGAAGAAGCACTTGATAAGGATCCAGAATTCAATTCAAAAAAAGCTGATCTTGCCATTTCAAAAGAATTTTTGAATCAATCAAGATCGGGTTTAATGCCTCAATTAAGAGTTACTGGTGGTACGAATTGGAACGAGTATTACCAAGAAAGAGAGTTGCAGAATAGCTACAATACTTTCTCTTTTGGATTGAATTTAAGTCAACCTCTCTTCAGGCTAGATAAATGGTTCTTAAATAAACAAGCTAAAGAAAATCTAGAAGCAGCAGAAGCACAATTTGCATACCAACAGCAAGAGTTAATAATTAAAGTAACAAGAGCTTACTTCAAAGTACTATCAGCAAAAGCAAATCTTGATGCAAAAGAAGCAACAGAAAAAGCGTTAAAAAACCAGTATGAATCAGTATTAGAGAGATTTAATACTGGTTCTGTCTCCAGAATTGATTTAGCTGACGCTAAAGCTGCATTAAATAGAGCAGAGTCTGATAGAGTCCAAGCTGAAGGCAATGTTGATATCAGTTATGAAGAACTGAATTCTATTGTTGGAAGAAAAGTGAATATGGTTACACCTTTAAACACATCTTTAGATTTTAAAGCTCCGAAAACAGACGTTGATAATGAGGTTAATAAAGGCTTATTAAATAATTTCTTAATAATCGAAGCAAAAAATAGACTAGAAGCAGCTGACGCAAATACAAAATCAAAATCATCAAACTACTTACCTAAAATAGATTTGAATGCGAATGCGAACAGAAGGACGTCGAAGCAATATACATTTGATGGTATAAACTCGAACATAGATCTTCCTTTTACAATACCTGAAGAAACTGAGAATAGAATTTATTCAATTCAATTCTCTATGCCACTATTTACTTCCGGATTAAATAATTCAGAAAGAAGACAAGCACTTTTACAGGAAGTTAAATCGGAAGAGCAACTTATATTGATTGAAAGAGGTATAGTTCAACAAATTAGAACATTACATACAGCATTAAGAACTTCTGAGTTAAACATATCTTCATTAAAATCAGCAGTGCAGAGCTCTAAAGATGCTCTTGAAGCTACAAGGTTAGGTTATGAACTTAATGCTAGAAATTTAATTGACCTGTTACAAGCTGAGAAAAATTATTCTGAATCAATTAACAATCTATCTCAAGCTACTTACGGATTTATTGTTACATCACTGCAATATAAGCAAGCTATTGGCAATTTAGTTCCTAGTGACGTAGTCGAACTCAATAAGCAGTTTAAATAAGTGCCAGAACTTCCTGAAGTAGAAACGACCAAAAGAGGCATTGAACCCTACGTAAACGATCAAGTAATAAAAAAAATTTTAATAAGAAATAATAAATTACGAATTCCTTTAAATAAAAAACTTATAAAGAAAATTATCAATGTTGATATTGCAGAGATTAAAAGAAGAGCTAAGTACATAATTTTTGATTTTGTAAATGGTTACTCAGTAGTTATTCATTTGGGCATGACTGGAAACTTACGAGTATCAAAAAAAATTAAATACCTCAAACATGACCATATCATTTTTAATCTAAGCTCTGGTAATGTTCTTATATACAACGATGTTAGGAGATTTGGCTTAATCCAAATTTATAAGACATCAGAAAGTTTTTTCTTGTTGGATAACAATGGTCCTGATCCTTTTGAGGAAGAAGCAAAACCTGATTACTTATTTAACAGAATAAAAAATTCAACTGCTTCAATAAAATCTATTCTTCTCAACCATAAAATTATTTCTGGAATAGGAAATATATATGCCTCTGAGATACTTTTTGCAAC
>MDTC01269688.1_pt1 | contig 15810 bp, 12 predicted proteins | sample 811181 | NCBI WGS metagenome assembly MDTC01 (sample SAMN05326644, study PRJNA326480) | marine metagenome | isolation source: seawater | place: Pacific Ocean: North | collected 2011
AATTGAGCCTCATCGTCAGAATTTCACCCTGTTTCCGACAAACAGTATTCAAAGCCCGACAAACTGAAAGAGTACAGGAACTATTAACGCCCTACTCAGAGAAATCATCAAGTAAGGTTGCATAAAGGCGCTCGCCGCTGCAGCACCCATTCCGAGCAAGAGATCTCTGTACGAGATCGAGTGGTCCATTCCAAGATTGCGGTCGTCTCGCTTCCCGGCCATACCTTTCTAAATACCTCCAGCGCCTGGGCTATAGCATGATCGATACCAGATTTCGCAAGAACCTCACGCCGTCTTTTGGCCTGGAATTCCAGTGACGCCGCCGATCGAGTCGCTACTTACTCAGTGGGAGTAGCGGTCGCAGCCCTAGCATCGAGGCTACGCCCCACGCTCATCAGAACCAGCAGACCAAAAATCCCAGTCACCAGCACCAAAGCGCCGATGTAAAGAAAGCCGCCATACTCCACCAGTTCTCCCGCAATCCAGGGAGCTAGCGCATCTCCAGCTGTCCAGGCTGCTTCCATAGCGACCGCCCAGCGTCCTAGATTGTCCAGTTGAGCCATCGAAGCGAAGAAGAAGGGAGTGACGAAATAGTAGCCCATCGACCAGACGAAGTAGACGATGAAAAATTGGGTCCCATTCTCGCAGAAGACAAACCAGATGCCTGGAATCACATTAAAGATGATCCCGAGGGTAAGGGGCCGCAAGTAACCGTATCGGCTCCCCATCCACGTCGCCAGAAATCCTCCCAATAGTCCCAGATTAGCGCCCCAAAAAAACACCCAGCCGGTGGCGGTTTCATCGAGCCCCGTGCCCTCCGCAATCAACGCAGTGACCCTGTCCACGCCACCTTGACCAATCTCGTAAATGAAAAGCGCAAGCATAGCGGTTAGAGCCAGTTTGCGATTGGGCGCTCTCCTGAGGGAGAACCACACGCTTTCTTTCGCGGTCGCCTCTTGATACTGTTTGTTCGACGGCAACAGCCAGAACGAAAACGGCAACAAGAGCAGTGCGGATCCCGCCAAGAAAAGAAAGCCGCCTGTTGCGCCATAGGGAATGAGTGCCATGGGGAGCAATGGATATTCAACGTTCGCAAGAAGGCTGTGGGTAATTAGCGCGATGGCGAAGGCTCGCTCCGGATGCGGAGCAGATGCTAGGGCGGCCGTCACTGACGACACCATGGCTCCGCCGCCCACGGCGACGATGATGCGAGTCGCCATCAGTAAATGAAAGCTACTGATACCCGCGAATGAATAATCGGCTCCGAGGTTCGTGATGAATGCGGACGCCAAATTCCCGGCCATCAATATCATGGAACCGACCAGGGCTACTTTGACCCGCGACCAGCGGGTTAGCGGCCCAGCCGCCAAGCCCATGGCAATGACCATGACTGTGATTTCAACTGAATATAAAAAACCGATATCCCCTTCGCGCTTGTCGAAGGCGTCCATCAGTGAGCGATACATCTGTGATTGGGCGTAATAGGAAAGCCAGCCGATGGTCTGTACGCCGGTGACGGAGACGAGTAGGCGAATCGAAGGCCAGGCAGCCTTGTTGGGTGGCACTGAAGCGGGCTTCGATATCGGCGAATCGGTCATCGTGTTTTCAACAGCCTAGGAGCCGGTGGTTGATAGGTATCTCAAGCGAGTTCTTGACCACAATCTACCAGCGGCCATTACCAAGCTTCATCTCTTCTGGCGCAATTCTGATATCAACCTTGTCGCGTATTTTTTTATCCACGTCAGGCTTGATGTATTCGGGGTAATAATCTCACAGCATTTCCTTGGCTTTGTCGCGCGCTCGCTGATAGATGCCTGTTTTATCTCCGCTCTCCCACTCGTCAGGGGCGCGGCGATCAGAAAGGTCTGGGTATAGATATTCTGTCTGCATCAACTCCAAGGTTTGACTGCTTCCCAAGAAGTGCCCTGCACCATAAACGGTATCCCTGATTACATCTCAGGCTGCTTCCACCTTCTGCCGTTGCGAAGACTTCCCGTGGACTACTGCGAAGTTTCAAACTTTGCATGAATCGCACGTACCTGCTCTCGAATGGACTCCGGCATTGGTTCCGGCTGATGGTCTGCCAGAATTTCTCGCAAATCCTTATCGATTCGCTCAACCAAATCCTGTTTCGGAATGAAGTTCGAACTCAGAGGAAGCCGGGCTCCAAAATATCGAGTCTTCCAATAGTTGTCTCGGCAGTGATTCGCAGTGTGCTTCTCCCCGAGATAGTTTCCCCTAATCCCCACCGACCGAGTGAGGTCGAGCGCAAGGTGCTCATTGTCGACAGGAATCCCCTTCCACAGGCACCGGAGCATTCCAGCTAGATCGTCGCAGAGCAGCAGAGCGTGCAGTGAGTAGGTAATCCCATCATCGATTTCACCACAGTAATCCAGCGTGCCTCCCTGCAAGAAAAACGCCTCTTGCAATCCAGTTGAAATCTCCATGGCCGCATCCTGGTTGAAGCAAGGTGCGGAGGAGCCTCCGCCACCGCCGGCGAGAGGAACCAGACCATAATGACCCCTGACCTGACGCATGGCCATGTCGGCCAACAAGTCTGGAACCGCGTTCCCCAGGCTTCCCGTGGCGGGCTCCATGAATGAATTTTCCGCGGAGCCGTGGCAAAATGATCCCTTTGATACGAGTTGCGACAGCGTTATTCCGGCGAAGTCCGTGGCCAGACTATGTGTCATGCAGCCGGCGATCGTGATGGGCGCCGACCCTCCCCCAATCGAGATGGTTCCCGAGGTAACCGGGATTCCGCATTCTGCTCCTCGGATGATCTGATCACTATGGGTCTTGGCGAAATAAAGCGGAAGTGGCGTGATAACCTGAGTGAAGTACGGCTTGTCGGCGAGCTTGTCCATTCCACCACGAATCGCTGCGGCCATCTCGATGGCCGCGTCAAATGCAGTGCTGTCTTCGCACAAGTATTCGAGGGGCTTGGTGGTGTTCTCGGCCATCGCCACGAATTCACCGATCTCACCGTGGAGGGTTGAGTTCGGTACATCTTTGACCATGGTGCAAACACCATCGATATTCGGAAGCGCATCGGCAACACGGGTGATGGTGGCGAGATCATCCCAGGTACTATCCCGCTTCTCACCTGTTTCGAGATCGAATACTTTGATGCAAGTCATGCCGGGGAAAAATGAGGTAACGCCTTCTTTGATCTCGACGTAGTTGGTGGCATCACGATTCCAGACCTTGGTGCTCTTTGACACCGAGTCGAGGCATTCCTCCACGAGTTCGCGCTTGAACTTCACTGTGTTGTCCGACGTGATTTCGCAACCAGCATCGGCAAAGCGGTCGAGAACCTGGGGGTCTGGATCAAACGCTACGCCGATTTCATTCATGAGTTCAAATGTGGCGTCAAGAATTTTGTGGACGTCACCTTCCGGCAATAGGTCGTAGATGGGAGTTTGACCGTGAGATATTTTAGTGACAGACCTCTTTGACCTTCGCATTCACTGACCTCCTAGTTGTATCAAGTTCTCGATTCTCATACTTACGCTGGAGGGTATAGGCACTATTAACGCCCTTTTCAGAGAAATCATCAAGTAAGGTTTGATCGCACAGACCATTGTCTACAGCAAAAGTCTTTCGCCGCTTTAGAGAAAAGCTGACATTATGACTGTTCGTGTTCAACAGAACAGCAATGGCGTGAATCGGCCATGAGCAGAAGTCCCGCCATATTGAAGCAGTGAAGCAAAGGCTTGTTGGGCTGGAAGCCAGTTAGACAATGGCTTCCAGATACTTTAGCCTCATCTCAGCTTAATAAATGAACTAGGCAATTCAATACCTCCCTGACCCTTGAAACGCCTCTAATTTGAGAGAAAGTGGTGGCTGAAGAACAACCACGCGGTATCTGGAACGAACTCCAGCGTCGAAGCATATTTCGGGTTGGCACTATGTATGTCGTCGCTGCATGGGTGCTTGTACAGGTGTCAGACGTTCTCGCTGACCCCTTTTCCTTTCCTGACTGGTTTCAAACCACGCTGGCTGATACCCATATTGCTTAATCCACTGGCAACTTGCCGCGTGAGTTCCAGCAGTTCCGCCCAGTTGCAGCTCGATCCGTCTTCGAAGAGGACGGCGACGCTGTCCGGCTTCTCAGTTGCCCATCGTTCGAGCAGTGCGCCCAATACACATGCTTCCGCCGAGGGCATGGGTGAATGCTGATTCATCCGAATTCTCCTAGTCCTTCATGATGTCTCTGGCCCTTTCCATGGCTTCGATAAAGTCTTTCATAAAATCGTAAACCACCTGTCGAGCACTGGTGGCACTATTCATCAACCCGACTCCCTGACCCACCAGATACGTGGCCAGATCCTTCGCGCCAGCATGGCCGCTTTCCGATAGCTTGTCGATCTTCTCAAGAGCTCGCTCCGTAACGAGCCCCTGCAGGGGCATGGGTAACGGTTCCGGCGCGTCCTTCCGGGTCCATGAATCAGTCCAACCCGACTGCAGCTGGCGGGTGTATTTCCCTGATCGACTTCTCGAACGCACCGTCTGGCCGGAACTGGCCTTAATCATCTTTTCCCTGACCGTGGGAGTCGTCTCCGATTCAACCGTGGTCAACCACACTGATCCGGTCCAGGCACCAGCAGCCCCCATCGTCATGCAGGCGGCCATCTGACGCCCAGTGGCGATACCGCCTGCCGCCAGGACCGGCAGGTCATACCCTGCAATCTTCAAGGTCTCCAGTACTTCGGGCACCAGTACCAGCGTCGAAATCTCACCGCAATGGCCTCCAGCCTCGGTCCCCGAAACAATCAGCACATCGACACCGGCTTGTGCATGTTTGAGCGCATGTTCCTTTGATCCCGTCAAAGCGCCTACCGGTATACCATTCGCGGCTGCCTGTTCCAGCATGTAGGGCGGTGGTACACCCAGTGCGTTCACGATCATTTTTATCGGATGTTGAAAGGCTGTGGCCATGACGCGGCTCGCAGCATCCTCTCGCAGGGAGTCACCATAGTAATCGGCCAGATCAATGTCCCAGAGCCCCTCAGTGTCAATACCACTACTTTCGAGTAGTTGTTCCACATGCTGCTTGTGTTCCGGTGGGATTCGCTCCTGAATCTCCTCTACCGTCAAGATGTCTTTCTGACCGGCCAGGCTGGCAGGTACCAGCAGATCAATACCATAAGGCCTGCCGTCGATGTGTGCATCGATCCAGTCGAGCTCTACTTCCAGTGATTCAGGCGTGTGACCGACGGCGCCCAGCACACCGAAGCCACCTGCCTTGCTGACTTCCACAACCACATCCCGGCAGTGGCTGAAGGCAAACAACGGAAACTCGATGCCAAATAGGTCGCAAATTCTTGATTTCATTAGTTCCCTCCAGTCTAGGCCGGTGCTGCCCATACTCATGGCAGCATGCTGTTACTTTAATTTACAAACCGGTATTGTGCCCTGCAACCTTAAACTCACCAATCAGAACAACTGACCAAGGAAAAATGATGGCTATCCCGGAAAAATAACTGCAGACGCTGACAAACTACTACACCGCACTGAAAGCTGTGGATATGAAAGCCTGGATGAGTTGCCACACCGCAGATGTTGCATACAACGTGAATGGCATACTCCTCAGAATGGTAGGAACCGTATTATTGATCAAGCGGTCCTTCTAGTCACCATAACAAAGCACTGAAGATTCGTCTGCTGATGGCCGTAAGAAGACTGTTTTCGCCGAAATCATGAATAACACGGCGATGTCCGGTGATCCAAAGAAAGCGACCACCGAAACAAGTGCTGCGGTCTATATTTCGGTCTGTTCCGCTATCTCCAGTGCATCATCGACCTCTATCCCTAGATATCTGACGGTGCTTTCTAATTTCGTGTGACCAAGTAGCAACTGTACCGCCCTAAGATTCTTAGTCCGCCTGTAAATCAGAGATGCCTTTGTTCGGCGAATCGAGTGGGTCCCGTATATCGAAGGGTCGAGGCCGATTGAATCCAGCCATTTATTTAGGATACGAGAATACTGCCTCGTTGAAAGGTGAGGTATTGCTGAGATCTTGCTGGGGAACAGGTAGTCACTGTTAGTGGCCTGATTTATGCGGATCCAACTTTCTACTGCTTCTCGGGTCTGTTTTGTGATTTCAAACTGGACGGGCGCGTTGGTCTTCTGCTGGATGACCATCGCCCTGATGGAAACTCGTCCACCGTGAGAGATATCAGAAACACGTATCTTCACCAGATCACACGCTCGCAGCTTGCTGTCGATAGCGAGGTTGAAGAGCGCCAGATCCCGGTGTTTTTTGTCAATCTGAAGCCTGATCCGGATGAACCAGATTTCCTTCAGCTTGAGAGGGGGGTTTTTGGCCGACCAATTTCCCCTTATTCCAGGGGCTACGAGGTTTGTATTCGATTAGTGGGTACATCTTTGTTCTCCAAATGTTTGATGGAGAACAATATTGGTGGTTCTCTAGGCCCTACGCGACCGCTCTGGAGGGTGCTGCGGAAGCCTTGCGGTTCAAGTTTGATCCAGTGCATAGGTACCGCTTGAAACGGCCAGGAGCGGACACTATCGCTCAATGTAGGCGAGTGCTTTCGACACACAATCGTTGAAAGGTTCTGAAGTGTCCAGTAGAAGCCAGTTGTCTTTAGGCCGCTGCACTCGCGATGCCCAATCACCTATCAACTCACGGGCCAAGGTCGGTCTAGCTCCTGCGTGGCTAAGCATTTGATCTAAAAAGCTGATTTGACTTGGTTTCGTGTCCCTCGTCCTCAAACGACGATCAAGCTCATCCATATCTGTAAGTTGGCATTCAATGTACCGGTATTTCACTTTTGCTTCGGTAGCCACACGAATACCGTGCTCGACTAACTCTGTGTACAGACAAGGACTGTCAATGATCACCGAATTACCACGTTCTACAATTCGTGCCGTATGGGCTGACGACGTACAGGTTGATTCCTGAATTCCCATACTGCGCCACCCGCACTGGTTTGGTTTATTGGCCCGAGAGGACCCAGTCGCTCTATGGCGGTAAAACCCAATACCAGGGTTAGAAGATTTATGCCCAGTACCGCTAGAAATAAAATTGCACAGACAACGGTAGCCTGTGGTGAAACTTCCCTTGCCAAAAATGCAACCAGAAAGAAAGCCAGCGGTGACCCAATTGTGCCAGAAAGGTGGTACAGGATTCGTTGCCAGCGATTGACTGACAGGTAGGTTCCATATCTCATTTTGAAGCGCGGCTCTACATAAAAGAAGAAGAAATAAGAGTAGCGAATGCCGAGAATAGTACCCGTGACCAGCTTTATCGCTGGCTGGAAGGTGGTTGTCAATATAATTGCAGCTATAAGCAAGAACCCGAAAGAAGCTGAAGCAAGACCTAAATGTAGAAAGAAAAGGCCAGTTGCAATTCCAACTAATTCGATTATCAGTCCTATAGGTAAGGGTAGCACCCATTGATGTTTTTGCCGATGTAACTTATCACTTAGTCGAGTCATTGGTACGCTCAATTTCCGTCGCTCTTCATCCGACAGTTGGCGAACATTGGTAACGAGCCTGGACCATGGTCCCGGGGTATAATTCCCACTTTCTAATTGATCTTCCAGTTCTTTGATACGTTCTACAATCTCATTCATCCCGTCACCTGAAGGCATTTGAAGATTCCGGATACAGTATACTTGCACCATGAACCAGAGAAAGGTACAAAACCTGCGATTAACAGGCTAGACTGGAGCTACCATATGCAGAAAAGTGTCTCTTAGAATTTAGTGCCAGGGGTCCCATATGGGCTGACGACGTACAGTCGATTGGGGTGGGCATTTTTCTCATCCATCTGCTTTCAAATCACAATAACTAGGGGGATGGCAAAAAACGGTGTCTTGGTATGTACACAACAGCGGGTATTAGTATCACCATGAAGAAGATTGTCCTCACTATCAGCATCATAATTTCGCTAGCTTCCATGATATCAATTGCAGACCAGGCCACCCCCTACTCTCCAATGGTTGGCAAAAATTTTCCACGGGGTGTTTTTTTCGGTGATACACACCTACACACAAATCTATCTCCCGACGCAGCCGCCGGTGGCAACCGTCTATTTGGCCATGATGAAGTTTATAAACTGGCAATGGGAAAAGAAGTCACCGCTCACAATGGCCGGCGCGTTCGCCTGAACAGACCATTGGATTTTTTAGTTGCGGCTGACCATGCAGAGTACATGGGACTCTTCCCTGCACTAGATTCGAAGAATCCAGATTTGTTGGCAACTGAAGTTGGTAAACGCTGGCATCAAATGTTGCAGTCTGGGCCTAAAGAGGCAGCCAACATCTTAATTGAGTTTGGCAATGCTTTAAGGAATGGTGAGGATCTAGTACAGAGCGATCGTTTCCAGAAGTCCGTTTGGCAAACAGTTATCGATAAGGCGGAAGCATACAATCAACCCGGAGTGTTTACAGCTTTCATCGGTTATGAATGGAGCTCGAGCCGAGGTGGTGGAAACATGCACCGAATAGTACTCTTCAAAGATGGCGCAGACAAGACCAATCAGATCACGCCATTTAGCTCTTTCAACAACAACAGACCTCAAGCACTTTGGAAGTTCCTCGCTGCCTACGAGGAGAAAACGGGCGGGCATGTATTCGCGATTCCCCATAATAGTAACGTTAGTGCTGGACTCATGTTTGCACCGGTAGACTCAGACGGCAATACAATGACCGTCGAGTATGTGAAGCAACGTGTAAAGTGGGAGCCACTACTCGAAGTCACGCAATATAAAGGGGATAGTGAAACGCACCCTGCAGTGTCACCGGATGATGAATTTGCCGATTATGAATCCTGGGACAAGTTTGCGAGTTTCAGTGATGCCAACAAACAAGAAGACTGGATGTATGAAAGGGAGTATGCACGCCCGGCTTTGCGCAACGGCCTTGCGATGTCGGCAGATATCGGGGACAACCCATTTAAGTTTGGATTGATTGGTAGTACAGATTCCCACACGGGGATTTCGTCTGCTGACGAAAACAATTTTTGGGGGAAATTCAGTTGGCATGAACCAAATCCAACGCGAGCAATGGAACGATTCGTCAATATCCCAGACATGCCTCAATTTGAATGGGAGATGGCCGCTTCCGGGCTAGCCGCAATTTGGGCACAAGAGAATACACGGGCGTCATTGTTTGACGCCATGCGACGCAGGGAAACTTACGCGACAACCGGACCAAGAATGCGTGTGCGTGTATTTGGTGGCTGGGACTTTACTGATGCAGATCTGAATTCACCGGACTGGGTAGAACGAGGCTATTTGAAAGGTGTACCAATGGGTGCTGATCTGCCACTGCCGCCCAATATAGACCAGGTTCCGGTGTTCATAATCAAGACGTGGAAGGACCCAATTGGGGCGAATTTAGACAGAGTGCAGATCGTAAAAGGCTGGTTGGACACACAGGGCCGAACCCACGAGAAAGTATTCGATATCGCCCTATCAGATGATAGATCAGTCTCGCCGGTCACCGGCAAAGCGCCTCCGGTTGGAACTACAGTCGACCTGTCAAAACCAACTTACAGAAACGATATCGGCGAAGTGCAGTTTACCACTCGTTGGACTGATCCGAGTTTTCACATCGATGAGCCTTCATTTTACTACGTACGTGTCCTGGAGATACCGACACCTCGATGGACTGCCTATGATGCGGCCTATTTCAATCTGGAGATGCCTGCTCACGTACCCATGGTGACTCAAGAGCGTGCTTACACTTCTCCAATTTGGTTCACTCCGGAACAATAAGAAGCAAAGTACCAAAATATTTAGCCCAACAGCAAGAACCGCTGAAAGAACCAAAAGGCAGCAAGAGAACCGACGATGTATCCACTCCCTACCTGAGTCCGGTTCGAGGCCGGGTCGAATGTTTCATGGCTTGCCCTTACAGCAAGCCAGACAACAAACAGCAACGCGCCGACGAAAAACAACTGCCCCGCTTCAACGCCGATATTAAAGGCGAATAACGCGAGGAGCGTATCGTTTATGGGCAGTCCTAGTTCTGCTAGAACACTCGCGAAACCCAGGCCATGAAGCAACCCAAAAACTGAACTGACTGCGACAGGGAAACGCCAACTCAATGAGTTCCTATTCTGTCGAACCAGTTCTGCGGCAACAAACACAATACTCAATGCAATGAGTGCCTCCGTTGGCCCTACCGCGGGGGTTATCAGTTCCAGCGCAGCCAGCGCCAGCGTAATCGAGTGTGCAATCGTGAATCCCGTAATCGCAAGCAGGATACGTCGCCAGGTAAACGCGAGCCAGATGACACAAACAAGAAATAGCAGATGATCATAGCCACCCAGAATATGTTCGACTCCGAGCATCCCGTATTCAGGGAAAATACTTCTTTCACTTATGCCCAGGGGAATTTCAATGGTCGTAACTCCCGGACCCGCATGGATAAAGCGTGCTGGAAAGTTTGTAAACTCGATGTGAACAATGCTCGACAGGGAAGGATTGACGCGGGGGTAGTCTATGTTGACCTGACGCGGCAACTGTCCGGCCGCACAGCGAATCAAACGCTGACCGTACAACCCCTCAGGGCGGCTCCCCGATATAATGCAGTCAGGCCGTAATTCAATTACAGGAATACTAAATCGGTCCAGGGTCGGCGGTAGTTTCCAGGCGAGTTCGAAGCTGTCGCTGGACATCTGCGTGACCTCTATATAAACAGGCCTGCCGTCATGAGCATTCGCTGGTTGCAGCAACACTATCAACACACCAATCAGTGCGACTCGAGTACAGTTTGCAATCATTCTTTCAGTACCACCGTAAACTCCGGACTAATGTCAACTTCAAATTCCGCGACTAACTCCTTAATCACTGCATCCTTGCGTTCCCGCTCCAGACTAGACTGCAACTCACTCGCAACCTGTTCGATGATTTCCTCAAGCGGTGGAACACGCGCAGGCTGCCTGTCGGTCAGTAGCACCAGGTGGTTGCCAAACGCTGACTGGATTGGTCCCTGCCATTCCTGTTTGTCTGGCTTCAACTGAAACAACACATTTGCTGCTGGTGTTCCAAAGTGACCAGCCACTTCCTCCTGTGTTCGTTCCACGTAGTTCAACTGGTAGGGAAATCGTTCACCAAAACCCGGCGCTTGGTCAAAACGTATCTGATCACGATTTAGAATTTCAAGGGTTTCTTCTGCAATCCGGACCACTTCACTACCGTTGCGATCACTACTGAAAAATACATGTGTGAAGGTAACAGCTGCCGGGATCTCATATTTGTCGCTATTGGCTTCATAGTAGCTTCTGAGTGCCTCTGTACTGTGGGATTCACTTGCTGGTGCTGTTCCTTCTGCCAGGAACTCCATCTTCTGAACTAGTCGTCTTTTGATCACATAATCCTGGGTGTCCATTCCGTACGAAAGCGCTTTTCGATACAGCGCTTCCTCACGAATGTACTGGTCGATGAGGTCTGACAGCGCATCCTGGGAGAGACTGTCCAGGCGCTTGTTCGCGTTTTCAGAAAATGCCTGGGTACGAAATTGAATAAAGCGGGTCAGCGATTCACGATCAATACTAATAACCCTGCCGTCGACGCTTGTCTCGGGATTCAACCATTCGTTAGCAGTAAATACTACGAACCCAACAAGTAGAAAGTGCAGGATGGGTTCGTGCGCCCATCCCGGCAGCTTCACGGGATATACCAGATGGGCGAGGTGTAGGCACGATCCTGGATCGCTTTCGGGGCACCGTCTGGAACATCAATGTCAAAGTAAACAGCGTCTATTGTGGTCCAGCGAGGTCGCGGAATCTCGAGGACCCTCACATAATAAAATGCGCGCTCCTCCGAATCAAAATCGGGGTCAACCCAAACAGCTGCGAGTTCAACAGCGCCGATTGTGTTTTGGTAAGTCGCAGTTCTAACATCAACGGTACTGCCTACAGAGGCCAACTTCTGTGTCTCAGGATCAATAGCTCGCTCACCTAACCAGCTGACATCATGCACTTTTTCCTGCAGATTTCCTTGTGCATCCAGCCAGCCTTTCACAATCTGTATTCGATCCAGATTGGCACCGTCCGGATCTTTCGCCGCCGTCACCAGGAAGCTGGGTGATCGGTTTTCAGGACCTTTGGTGAGATCACCACCCATTGGAACACCCGTTCCATACGCTTTATCAAGATAGTTGGGGTTATTGATATCACCTGCCTCAAAGGACCAGTCGCCGAAGAAACGAACAGCAATGCGCGAACCAGTCGTCGCATAAACTTCACGGCGCTTCATCGCATCGAAGATTGCCTCGCGAGTATTTTCTTTTGCCCACACAGCCGCATAACCTGAAGCAACAATTTGCCAGTTCTGCCAGAGCCGACCAGCGAGCATGTTTTCCATCCGCTGCGGACCTGGTTCGGATTCCGGAAACTTTCCGAAGAAGTTATCTTCTTCAGGCGTTGAAATACTGTTATGACCATCTGTACTTGCGATCAGGCCAACCTTAAAGGGATTTACTCCAAGAGATTGCTCATACTGCAGACCAAGCTTTAACGCACTTCGAGCATATTCGTGCTGCAGCATCCAGTCTTCTTTCTCTTCGCTCCGACCAATGTTATCCCAGTCCCAATTCTCGAAGTCCGCAAACTCATCATCAGGAGAAAGCGTTGGATGCGCCTCGCCGTCGCCTTTAACCTGGGAAACCTCGTAAATAGGTTCCCAGCGGGCTCGAAGTTCAGCATAAGCGCGATTGATTTTTTTTCCATCAACGGAAACGCTCGGAAACATCATGCCATTGGAAAGATTGCCATTGTGTGCGATGGCTATCACTTCACCGCCCGTTGTCTCTTCGTATCGTGCAAGAGATTTCCAGAGTTCTCTGGGGTCCAATGAATCCTGAGCTGAAAATGGCGGCAGCTGACTAGTCTTTCCTGCACCATCTTTGTAGACAATTACACGGTGCAGATTATTGCCGTCAATCATCGCTGTCCATTCATAGCCGGTGAACGCCGTGAACTGACCCGGACGATTGTGCTCATCCGCAGTTAATGCAACATCGTGCCAGATCAAACGTCGAGTTGATTCAGGCAATGGAGGGTTATTGTCAGAACCCTGCATGCTCGCCATGAAGGTGGCGTAAATTCGTGCGATTTCACCCGCATCAACAAATCCCTGCCACTTTTTACCAGCATCAGTCCGGACGACCAGCGCATCGTCAACATTAAACCGATAGAAGCCGCCAAGGTATTCCGCGTGATCAGAAACTACGAGGAAATCCAGCGGTCGGCGTAACTGAACCCGCATGCCGTTATGAGCGACAAGCTCCTGCCCACGGGCAAATCGAAATGCATCCGCTGGTGTGAGGTTCATATTCCCGAGTGAATAGGCATCTGCTGAATTACGAGTGTGGAGATGAGTATCTCCCCAATAGACAGCTTTAGGATAATCGCTGTCTACTACCGAGTATTCCTCAGCAGAAAATGCGGCATGCGAAACCAGCCACACCGCAATTAACAACCAATGACGACAATACACTTTGGTCCCTGCTTCACATACTCCAGCCAAATTCAATTCCATATCGGCGCGGAGAGCTGACCGCACGAGTATCAAACAATGGAGGCACGATCGTCCTTGTGTCCACGTACAACTCATCAGTCAGATTCTTACCGTAGAGACTAACTCGGAATCTACCATCAGGATCCTCGTAGCTGATGCTCGCATCCAGTAGGTGCGTATTCTCACGAAGACTAACCTCGGAATCGTCCGTAAACAGATCATCGACCCAGATGTAGCTTGTGTGGAACATCATGTTGCCGCCATTCGAAAGCGGCAGATCGTACATGGCATTGATGGAGTAGTTTGTCTCTGGGGCCCTGCCAAGATCAAATCCGGTACGGTCTTCATCAACCAGGTACGCACCCTCCCCGCCTGGTGCTCCAGTCGTCTGCGTCACAACACCACCACAATTAGACATAGGCATTGAAGTGTACGTCGCGGCACCATCAATATCCGCACAGAAGCTATCATATTCGGCATCGAGAATACCGACCGTAAAGTTTAACCTGAAGTTGTTACCAATCAGTGCGGTCAGTTCAAGCTCAATACCGCTGATGGTTGCACCCGCCGCATTATCTGTCACTGTTTCCTGTGGGTTAGCAGCACCAGGGGGCAACGGAACAATCGCTGTTCGCTGCAAATCTTTAAATTCGGACCAGAACACTGCGACGTTCGTTCGGAGTCGATTGTCTAACCAATCCGCTTTCAAACCCAGTTCATACCCGTCAACTTCTTCCGGATCGAAAGAAAGCAAGCAAGTTGCAGTCTGACCACAACGCCCGTTGAACCCACCACTCTTGAAACCCTTGGTGTAGCTGAAGTAGGTCATCAGATCGCTGTTCCACTGGTAGTTGACACCAAACTTGGGACCAAAATCACTCCAGGATTCACTATTATCAATTTGTGCACCTGTATTAGGGAATGGCCCGAATGGCTTTTGGAAGTAGTCCTTCTCTTCTTCACTGTATCGCGCGCCGACTGTAACTGTCAGTTTGTCGTTCACGAAATAGTGCATTTCGCCAAACACCGACCAGGCGTCGTGATCCTGACCAGTAATACTTAACAGATGAGTTAAAGGCGTTGGTGATGCAACACCTAACGTGGTGTTTCGTTCAAGCTCATATTCCTGGTGGAAGTAATAGAGTCCTGCAACAAAGTCGAACTTCTCATAACCGGTCGACTGAAACCGAAATTCGGTTGACCACTGTTCATGAGGCTGATCACGATCTACAAGAAACATCGGATACAAAACCGCATCCGGGTCGTAAACAACTTCTTCTTCGGTTTTCCTGTAGTTACCGATAAAGGTGAATACACCCTTATCGATCTGATAGTTAGTCTCTGCTGTCAGACCCCAGATCTCGGCATTAATAAATCCGACATCAACCGTGTCAACATCAAACTCCTCACTGCCATTATCAAACGGGAACCCGCAGAATGAATGCAGAATACAAAGGAGTCGTGAAGAAGGTGATTCGTTTTGCTGCGGCCTCGGTTCGCTCTTATTTTTGTGGTACTCACCTATTAGGGTGATATCCAGATGATCATTCGGTTTGAATTCGATCATCGGGCGTACAGACAGGATTTCTTCCGCACCCAAATCGCGGCCATTTACGTTACTGGTGAAGTAACCATCCATCGTCTGGGACATGACAGCGATTTTCGCATTGACCTTGTCCTGAACGATAGGCAGGTCAACCGATGCTCGAACATCCATTCGACCATACTCACCAACATTAATTTTACCTCTGGAAGCAAACTCACCCGAAGGCCTACGGGTTCTGATCTGCAGTGCTCCAGCGGACGTATTTCGACCGAACAATGTTCCCTGGGGACCACGGAGAATTTCAACTTGCTCGACGTCAAACAGATCCATACTGCTTGCAACTGGTCTTGCCATGTATACGCCATCGATGAAGATTCCAACAACTGGATCAATCGTTGAATCAATCTCTGCGTTCTCGATACCACGAATAGCGACCGATACCGCATTCTGGAACGCACTTACTGTTGCGATGTTAACGTTCGGAGCAGGAAACGGCAGCGTCTTCAGGTCACCATGAAAAGTTAAGTCAAGTGCCTGCCCGCCAAGGACCGTCGATGCAACTGGCGTATCCTGCAGTGGTTCTGATCGCTTTCGAGCAGTCGTGACAACTTCTTCCAACACTGCATATTTTGATTCGCCGTCTTCAGCAAAAACTGTGGAATGAAAACCGGCTAAAAAGACTACACACAAAAAGCGTGTCCCAACTAGCAATATTCTCATAAACTATTCTCTCTTTTTCTGTATACATGAACCTATTTTTGGAGT
>MDTC01064319.1_pt1 | contig 15805 bp, 15 predicted proteins | sample 811181 | NCBI WGS metagenome assembly MDTC01 (sample SAMN05326644, study PRJNA326480) | marine metagenome | isolation source: seawater | place: Pacific Ocean: North | collected 2011
CGAAGCACACACTGACTTTATCATCTCCGTAATGTCAGAGGAGCTCGGTTTGCTAGGAATTTTATTCTTTATTTTCTGCCTAATTACCATCATTCGACATTCCAGCATCATTATTAGCCAACAGAGCTCGCTGTACCCTAAGTATCTTGCCTTTGGACTTACTAGCTTGATTGCGGTACAAGCGTCAATAAATATGGGGGTGGCGATGGGAGTCCTCCCAACTAAGGGCATGAGTCTGCCGTTTATTAGCAGTGGCTCAAGCTCGCTAATAGTATTTTTAGCTTCAATCGGCGTAATTTGTCGGATTGGACGCATAGAGGAATCAAATGAACCTCCATAAATCAAAAGCCTTATATTTCATCGGAATCGGCGGTTCAGGTATGAAGCCTCTAGCAGAAGTTGCTATAGATGCCGGATATGATGTCCTGGGCTCCGACATAGGAAAAAGTGAGAGTACAGCCGACCTCATATCCCGAGGGATCAAAATCCACCATTGCCAAGATGCTACCAACCTGCCAAGTAAAGCTACCATAGTCTATTCAAGCGCTATCCTAGATAGCAATCCTGAGTTAAGAGAGGCAAGGAAAAAAGGCTATGAAGTTTTGCATCGCTCAGACCTGCTAGCACACTTCATCCAAAAAAAGTTTTCTATCTGTGTGTGCGGAACCCACGGGAAGACGACGACAACTTCTATGGTCGTGGACCTCTTATCTCACTTTGAATTAAATCCTGGGTTTTATCTGGGAGGCGAGTTCCAAAACTCTACCCGTTCTGGAGCTCTGACAAAAAGTGATATATTCGTGGCCGAATCAGACGAGTCAGATGGTACATTTTACAAATACCAGCCAAAGGTCATTGTTTTAACTAGCATAGGTACTGATCACTTAGATCACTATGAAAATGTAGACTCTATTTACAAAGCTTTTAAAGGCTTCATTTCGAATTCGCCTAAAGATTGCATATTAGTCTGTTGCTGGGATGATAAAAAGATAAGGCAGCTTGCTAATGAATGCGACAGAGACTTTATCAGCTATGGAGAATCGATCGGTGCTGATCTCCGAATTTTATCGAAAAAATTTAATGAAGACTCTACAGAAGCTGAAATAGTAATAGACCATAAAGTATATCCAGTCAAAATTGGTACTTTAGGCGATCACAACCTACATAATGCTTGCGCTGCAATTGCAGTTTGTTCACAACTGAACCTTAATATCGAACAATCTCTCAACAACCTAAAAAACTTCTGCGGCGTCAAAAGGAGATTGCAAGAGATCTATAGCAAGAATAATATTTCAATATACGATGACTATGCTCATAATCCGGAAAAAATAGATTCTGCTATCAATGCCCTTTCTCTTGCAAGGCCAGGATATAAAATCCATGTAATTTTCCAGCCACACCGATACTCCCGAATGAAAAAAATGTATAATGAGTTCGTAGTGTCTTTCAAAGTGTGCCAATACTTATATGTCCTTCCTGTTTTCACAGCCGGAGAGGAAAATGATAGAAGTTTCTGCGCACGGGATTTTTGCGCTGATGTGGAAAGGGCTAGTACTCTTTTAGCCACTAATTGCTCTGGGATCTCTGACGCTATTAATAAAGTTTCTGAAAATTTATCCAGTAAAGACGTTATAATTTCAGTCGGCGCAGGAGATGTAAATAAGGTAGCTTATGGCCTTCGGCAATTTTTGGAAAATCAAAAAATCAAAAGCTAGGACAACCGTCCTAGCCAAACAGAAACCCTCTCGAAAAATTTCTTTCGATGCCTTTGCAAAATTACTTGCAAGTATCATTTTAACAGCAACCATTTCAGTATTTACTTATGGTCTCTGGCAGTTATCTACTGCACCCTTACCCCAAAATACTGTTATTAGGGTAATAAATACCAGTGATACACGATATACAAGTATCTCACTGGTAAGAGATCTCTACAGAAAGGTTCGATCCACAAAAAATGGCGTCAGCTTGAAAGAGCTGGCTAAAACAGCTGATCTGCATTCCAACGAAAGAGATATTTCACTTTACAGACCTCGCAGCGACCTTGTGTTAGTCGCAATTCAAGATAGAGTACCCATAATCCGCTTAACTTTTAAAGGAAAAAAAAACAGGGACTTACTTCTATCTAAATCAGGCCTGCTCTTTCAAACAAAGCATGGAAAGGACGTAAAAAATATCCCGACCCTATCTAACATACCTTCCTTTATGATCTCTAAGGTCAGAAGAGGTCTGTACAGACCTAGCTCTAGGCTTAAAGAAGTTCTTAATGAAACTAGTCACTTAGATCGGGCCCTCAAAAACAATAGCATAAAGTACAAAAAATTCCTCTTCAACCAATTTCAAGGCTTTGAAATTGAACTAAACTCAGAAGTTCTCGTATCTGTCGGACGTTCACCGTTTAAAGATAAAATCGGAAGACTCAAGAAGCTAATCAGAAAATTTAAGATGTCTGGCGTAAAAATAAAAAGAATAGACTTAGATTACCGCGGAAAAGCTTTTGTCACCGAAGCAAAAACTACAAACAGCAAAAAGGGAATTTAGTGAAAAATATTTTCGCACTAGATTTAGGGACTACAAAATTTTGTATCGCTGGATATCAACCGGCTAAATCCGGTGCTCCCAGCTTTAAGATTGTAAGCCAGCAGTCCGATGGTATGAAAAAAGGCATGCTAGCGGACATTGGCCGAGCCGAAAAAACCCTGGCAAATCTTATAAAAAAAGCCGAGAAAGAATTCGGCCAGAAGATTAGAAAAGTCGCTGTAGGAGTAGCAGGCCACCACTTAAGCTCAAACATAATCTCTGCCTCGCAACAGACCCCCCCTAGGCCAATAGGTCAAAAAAATCTTACACACCTGAAAAACCAAGCACTCGAAAAATCCCAGAGCCCTGGCCGAGAGGCTTTGCATATTATTCCCACCTCCTACTCCGTAGATCAAAGAAGTGATATAAAAAACCCACTACAAATATGGGGCTCAAAATTAAGTTGTAAATATTTTACTATAGAGTCGGATCAGCTCTATTTGTCAAATATAGTGGGTATTTGCAACAGCTGCGGCTTAGAGGTTTCCTCTCTTCTCGCAGAACCTTATGCTTCAAGCTTTGTCACTGTTCCAGAAGAACAAAAAAATATGGGCATCGCAATCGCCGACATCGGAGGAGGCACCACGGATGGAATAGTTTTTATTAACGGCGACCCTATCTCCTGCTTTTCAATAAACATAGGCGGTCATATGATGACCAATGATATTTCCATTGGCTTAAATATACCATACTCTGAGGCTGAAAAAGCCAAAGCATTTTTTGGCCTCTCGGGATCTCAATCCAAGCAAAAAATTTCTTTAAATAATGTCAGAAACGAAATCGTTTCGCACTCGGGTGAGAAAATACAGAAGATACTTGCACAACGTGTCATAGAGCTCAGCGAGCATCTCGCACTCAAGCTAAAACCATTTAAAGGCAGATTAGGAGCAGGTATTCTGCTTACTGGCGGCGGCTCAAATGTCGCAAGCTTAACTCAATTAATGAATAGGCAGTTCGGTATACCAGTTGAAAGCACTAAACCAAATGTCAGCAAAATTCCCGGCCTCAAAGATGAATTATTTGCATCTTCATTTGCGACTGTTATTGGGCTAGTGAACCTAGAAGTAGAAAAACAAATATCTTCTGACCCTTATCATGCACAAGCATTTAAACATAGGTACCTTAAAAGCCTCATTAATTGGGTAAAAGAGCTATCATAAAATAAAGATTCAGAGAACTATCAACTGTCACGTTGACATACATTCTTCGAAACCTCTATACTTTCTAATATTCTACATTTTTCCGACCAGTTCTAATTACTGAGGAGCTTGCACATGACGCTTGAGTCAAAGTCCTTTTCTCCCCCAGGAGCACATATAAAAGTCATAGGAATAGGAGGCGGAGGAGGGAATGCCGTAAATACGATGATCAGCTCGAATATCGAAGGCGTAGAATTTATCGCTTGCAATACAGATATTCAAGCACTTCAGTTCTCTTTAGCCGAGAGAAAAATACAGGTAGGAAAAGAGCTTACCAGAGGATTAGGTGCTGGCGCAGATCCTGATGTAGGAAGAGATGCGGCTCTGGAAGATCGTCATGCCATACAGGAATCCTTAGAAGGAGCAAATATGGTATTTGTAACAGCTGGCATGGGCGGAGGCACTGGAACAGGTGGAGCTTCTGTGGTCGCTCAAATAGCCAAAGATATGGGTGCTCTAACTGTTGGTGTTGTTACCAAACCATTTGGATTTGAAGGCAAAAGACGACGGCGACAGGCAGACATCGGTATTGAGAGACTAAAAGAGCATGTTGATACACTCATAACGATCCCGAACCAGCGCCTTCTTCAAGTAACCTCTAGTGACATCAGCATGGTAAACGCCTTTCAAATGGCCGATAACGTCTTAGTAAATGCCGTCAAAGGAATTAGTGATATTATAAATGTTCATGGAAATATGAACGTGGATTTTGCAGATGTTAAGACCGTAATGTCGAGCAAAGGTATGGCACTAATGGGAATAGGTATCGCCGAGGGAGATGACGCTGCAATAGAAGCCGCAACAAAAGCTATCTCATCGCCACTACTTGAAGATGTTGATATAGAAGGAGCTATAGGAATATTAATTAATATCACTTCTGGTTCAGAGATTACTCTTCACGAACTTAACCAGGCCTGCTCTGTAATTCAGGAAGCCGCCCATGATGATGCAAATATAATTGTTGGCAATGTTTTTGATGAAACGGTAGGAAATCAAATTAGGGTAACAGTAATTGCTACAGGATTTCCTACAGAGGGACCTATTTCTGAAGAAGAACCAAAAACCCTCCACTACAATAATCAAAACAGCTTTAAAAAAGCAGGACTCTCCTCTACTGAGGCTCTACTGCAATCAAACCCTGTTGTGCAAAAAAAACCCCTAGAACCACAGATGGAAGCTCAAGAGACGAGTACTACAGAGGCTCAGCAACTAACGGAGATGACTTTTCAAAACACTGCCTATGATAGCAGTCTTGAGGAAACTTCAAATTCAGGCCAAAGTCTGAATTCAAATACTTTTAATTCTATTCTGGAAGAAACAGACTTAAAAGATGAGGCTGCCCAAAAACCTATCCTGGGTGGCACTTCAGCAGAGAACAGACTCACTGAAGGTTCACCTAAAGAACTTGAAAAAATTGAAGAAGAGGATGATTGTTCTCTACATTCCCTCGATCAAGTTTTAGGAATTGTGAAACAGGGCTCAGAAGAAAAAGATCAAGAAGACGACTTAGATATACCTGCATTTCTTAGAAACAGTATGAAAGACTTACCACTATCCTAGAGCTTCCTTAAAGCTCTTCATTTTCCGAGGTAAGGCGGCAGAAAGTTCATTGCACTGACTGACCGTCTTATCTTCAGTGTGACCCAAGCTTATAAAATGTCTGATGGTTGGCTTACGAATATTTGCCTTAGAGTCCCGCCTTTCAAAGATCCTAACCAGTGAATTACCTATTGCACCCCGTATTTGGAACTTAGCTCCTTTTGTATACTTATGGCATACCATCTTAAATATGTCCTCAATGCGGTAAGACTCTTGGCCAATGATCTCCATAATACCTACCGGGTGTGCCAAGGTCATATTAATCGAGTTTTGGAGCAACCTGCAAAGATCAGATAAGCATAAAGGTGAAAGCTCACCCGACACAAATGGAATGGGGTATATCCCAGGATACTTAGTTATATTAATAATTGAGTTTACAAACCTATCATCTTCCCTCGTCCCATCAGATACAACAGTTGGACGGATGATCAGTTTTTCAGTGATCTTAGAATTTATAATCATGGTTTCAGCATAATATTTTTCTTTCAAAAACGGAGCTGTCGCTAACCTACAAGCTCCATTGGCGCTGACGAAGATCATTCTTGCAGTTCCAACCGACTCCATGGCTGTAATCATATTCTTTAGACGTCTAATATTATTAGTAAAACAACCTTCTGCTACCAAAGCATCTCGGTTGTCATAATTTCCCTCCCAAGCTAGATACACAACTGTTTTTACACCTCTCAGAGGTGCTTTTAATAGATCAACGGACTCCAGATCACTGCAGACAGGATAGACATTTGGCATAGGTTCCGGCAGCTTATGTCGATACATAGAGACAACCGTGTGCTCTTTCTCGGCCAAGAGTTTTACAAAGGATTTTCCAATAAAGCCTGAACCACCTGTAACCAGCACAGCCGTATTCTCTGTATCTTGAGAAAATGGCACGCCGCCTTTTTTCTTCTTTGTTCCCATGTAACACCATCAGCAGAAATTGATAAGTTCTGCTAGATTGTATCATATAGTCGTTTGAGTTTTTCCCCTACATCACCCCAGGATAACTTCTTCTCATGGTATTTTCGACCCTTATCAACAAAATCGGTTTGCCTATTACGGTCATAAGCCATGAGCACAGCATCGCTCCAATCACCGAAGCTTGAATCACCAGGTAAACCGACACTTACTATATTACCTGCCGTTTCCTCAACTCCACTTCCTTTCATAAAAACAACAGGAATATTTCTGCTAATGGCTTCACTCACTGGAAGACAAAACCCTTCCGCACTGCTGAGGGATGCATACACATGAGTATTTTGATAAATTTTATCAAGCTCGGCATCGCTAACCCCAACACTAATAGACAACCGCCCTTGCATAATCTCAGTGGCGCAGCAGCTTTGAAGAAACTTAGAGCCCCGTTGGTCCGTGACGACTCTCCAACGGAATACTCTATTTTTCTTCAGCAGTGTTCCGATAAAATGAAAGTTCTTGTAGCTCTCAAAGCGACTTATTGTAGTAATATTTACGAAACCATCATCAGCCATAAATACTCGTGGTCTATATTGCGGAAAACCATTTGGGATCACAAAGACTCTTTCTTGAGGGATATTATAAAGATCAATAAGCTGATTTCTTGTCCAATCGGAAACACAAACTACCCCATCAACCAAATCAAGGCTTTTTCTCAAAATGAGCTTCATTTCTAAGAAGAGCTTCCAAGATACAGAGCGTGGATATAAGATGGGGATTATATCATGAACAGTAATCAGAGATGCAAAATCCCCTGCACTCTCGATCCTAGAAGGCATGTTTGTATTAGAGAATCCATGATAAATTAACTTTGTTTCAGGAAATCTCTTTCGATATGCACTTAATAGGCTTCCTAGCCTTAGGTTCCAAGCAACCCTGGACTTCCTCAATAATTCTGAATATAAAGCTGCCTTGCCCTTCTGAAGCCCAACGAGAGGGTTTAGTTGACAGTTGAGCCCCTCTAATGCCCGACACACATTAAAGGAGTACCTACCTATACCACTATGAGCCTCAGGCACTCCATAAGCATCCCAAAGTACAACTGTAGATCCTATTGGGACCACGGACTCCCTTTTCAATAAATTAAGAAAGCTCCGCCCAGATTTCGCAGAGCTTTATCTTTATTTCCGACTAATAGAAATGCGACACTGGGCCCTTTTCAAGGCAGCTTGTGCTCGAACAAAATCAACATCGGCGCCCTTGCTGAGCAAACGCTGCTGTGCTCGCTTTTCAGCGCCCGAAGCCCGTTCGGCATCTATATCATCCTGAGACTCTATAACAGTGGCCAGCACTGTCACCTTATTAGAGTAGTCAACATTAACATAGCCACCCGATAAGAAGTAGCGAAGCATTTCGCCTCCCTCTTTTTCCAATATTAGCTCGCCTGCTGCTACCTCGGAAATATAAGCCGCATGCTCCGGCAAAACAGAAAAGTACCCTTCTTTACCCGGAGCTGTAACGCTTCTACAGGTCAACGAAGATACCGGTCTTTCAGGAGATAATACAGTAACTTCCATGCCGCCCCCCTTATGACATTTTCTTTGCTTTCTCAACCACTTCTTCTATTGGTCCGCAGTACAAAAATGCTTGCTCAGGTAAGTCATCATGCTTACCATCACAAATCTCCTTGAAACCACGAATCGTGTCTTCGCTTTTAACAAAAGCACCCGGTGTTCCTGTAAACTGCTCCGCCACGAAAAATGGCTGGCTCATAAACCTCTGTACTTTACGTGCCCGAGAGACTGTTAACTTGTCTTCTTCCGAAAGCTCATCCATCCCAAGTATTGCAATAATATCTTGCAACTCCTTATATCTTTGCAGGATAGACTGTACGCGCCGAGCTACTTGGTAGTGCTCTTCACCCACGATCTGCGGATCCAATATCCTGGAGTTACTTCCCAAAGGATCAACGGCTGGATAAATACCAAGCTCTGAAATAGCTCGAGACAAAACCGTTGAAGCATCAAGGTGAGCAAAAACAGTCGCTGGCGCAGGATCAGTATAGTCATCTGCAGGGACATAAACCGCTTGCACAGATGTAATCGAACCATTCTTAGTTGAAGTGATCCTCTCCTGCAACTCACCCATTTCCGTAGCTAAGGTAGGCTGATAACCAACCGCAGAAGGTATACGGCCCAAAAGGGCAGAAACCTCGGCACCGGCTTGTGTAAACCTAAATATATTATCGACAAATAAAAGAACATCCTGGTTCTCTTCATCTCTAAAATACTCAGCTACAGACAGAGCTGTTAAGGCAACCCTAGCCCTAGCGCCAGGAGGCTCATTCATCTGTCCGTAAACAAGAGCCGTCTTGTCGATAACCCCCGACTCTTTCATTTCCATGAACAAGTCATTGCCTTCTCTGGTTCTCTCCCCTACTCCACCAAAGACAGAATAGCCTCCGTGCTGCTTAGCTACATTATTGATTAGCTCCATAATGCAAACCGTTTTTCCTACACCTGCACCACCAAAAAGACCTATCTTGCCTCCTTTCAGGTATGGAGCAATCAGATCTATTACCTTTATCCCTGTCTCTAGTATTTCAGACTTCGTCGAAAGATCCGTGAATGTGGGGGCCTTCCTGTGGATTGGGTACCGCTTACTATGAGCAATGTCACCCGCTTCATCAACAGGCTCACCGGTAACATTCATAATACGCCCTAAAACCCCCTCGCCTACAGGTACAGTTATCTGATCTTCTGCATTTGAAACAGCTACCCCCCTAACCAAGCCCTCGGTGCTATCCATTGCAATAGCGCGGACCACATTTTCCCCAAGGTGCTGGGCAACTTCCATAACCAAGTTGTCTTTCTTATCGTCTATCGAGGGATTCGTTAACTTTAGAGCGTTATAAATAGCCGGGATTTTACCATCCGGAAACTCGACGTCTACGACAGGTCCCATCACCTGCACAACTTTGCCTTCTGCTTGCATATCTGATTCCTCCTTACGAGTTATAAATTAATTGAGAGCCTCTGCGCCGCCGATAATCTCCATAAGCTCTTTTGTAATAGCTGCTTGCCTTGCTCTGTTATATTGTAAGGTCAGCTTCTTCGTTACTTCTTTAGCATTATTAGTCGCATTATCCATAGCCGACATCCGGGCTCCATGCTCTGAGGCTGCCGACTCCAGCAAAAAACTATGAACTTGAACATTAAGTAGCTGCTGAAGCATGCCTTCAACCATTGCCCTACCAGAAGGCTCGACTATAATGTCAGTACTTCCGGAAGACCCTATAACATCGCTAACAGGCTCCACAGGTAACAGCTGCTTCACCGTCGGTATCTGTTCTATAACTGACTTAAACCGAGGAAAACAAAGGTATACTCGATCGTAAGACTCCGTATATCTGGCCGCTAAGTCCAAACCTAGTTTGGCAGAGTCCTCGTACTGTGGTTTTGCAAGGACCTTCTCTTTACCAATTAAAGACTCTTCAGGCAGGCCCTTTGAGTATATTATGGAACGTTTACCCCACCCCCAAAGCACCATCTCTACGCCAGCTCGCCTTTTCTCTGCCAGAAACTTATCGGTATACTTAAACAGGTTCGTATTAAGCCCACCACAAAGGCCCCGGTCACTACCAACAACTACTAAAAGTGACTTCTTTTCTTCCTTGACATCTGTAAAGGAACTGCTGAAGTTAGACCCCAGCGAGCCCACAACCCTTTTAACCATAACGGCAAAGTTATCACTATATGGGCGTGAACTCTGGACAGCATGGGAGGCCTTAGCAAATTTAGAAGCTGATACAAGCTTCATCGCATTTGTAATCTTTTGAGTACTCTTTACACTCACTATCCGACGCTTGATATCTTTCAAACTAGCCATTAGAAACAAACCCTTTGTTGTAACTTTCCAAAGCAGCAATAATCTCAGACTCAACCTCTTTTAACTTCGCCCGAGATTCTATCTTAGCCAGCAACTCTGCGTGGCTGGCTGCAAGATAACTATTGAGTCCAACCTGCCACTCCCCAATCTTCGAATTGTCAACATCATCCACAAAGCCCTTCGTGCCACCGTAGATAGCAACCACCTGAATGCCAACCGGTAGGGGTTCGTACTGAGGCTGTTTCAATATCTCCGTGAGCTTCTCGCCCCTAGTTAAGGTCTTCTGTGTTGCAACATCAAGATCCGAACCGAACTGGGCAAAAGCAGCAAGCTCCCTATATTGGGCCAAGTCTAAACGAAGGGTCCCCGCCACCGACTTCATGGCCGGCACCTGCGCAGAACCCCCTACCCTAGAAACAGATAGGCCGGCATTAATTGCTGGACGCACTCCAGAGTGAAAAAGATCTGTTTCCAAGAATATTTGGCCGTCGGTAATCGAGATTACATTCGTTGGAATATAGGCTGAGATATCACCGGCCTGAGTTTCTATAATCGGGAAAGCGGTAATTGACCCATTACCTAAATCATCATTAAGTTTACAAGAGCGCTCCAAAAGGCGGCTATGCAGATAAAAAACATCACCGGGAAAAGCCTCTCGACCCGGAGGTCTCCTGAGGAGCAAAGACAACTCCCGATAGGCAGCTGCCTGTTTAGACAAGTCATCGTAGAATATTACAACGTGCTTCCCTTGGTTCATAAAATATTCTGCCATTCTGCAGCCCGAATAAGGCGCCAAGAAAAGCATCGGTGCCGGGTCCGTAGCTGTAGCCGCAACAACAACAGTGTAATCCATGGCACCTTCGCGTTTCAGCTTATCAACTACCTGCGCTACCGTAGAAGCCTTCTGACCAATCGCAACATAAATACAGACGACGTCCTTACCCTTCTGATTTATTATTGTATCTATACATAAGGCTGTCTTACCTGTCTGCCTGTCACCAATGATTAGCTCACGCTGCCCTCGCCCAATGGGCACCATAGAGTCCACGCACTTGATGCCCGTTTGCAGAGGTTCGTGGACAGACTTTCGTGCGATAATTCCTGGCGCTTTAACCTCAACAACACCAAGCTCTGTGTTTTCCAAGGCACCTTGGCCGTCTATTGGCGAGCCCATAGCATCTAACACTCGGCCAACAACACCCTCACCAACCGGAACAGAGTTAATGTCCTTTGTTCTTTTGACTATCTGGCCTTCAGCAATCCCCTTAGTTTCACCAAAAACCGCAACACCAACATTATCCTCTTCAAGGTTAAGCACTACACCCCGAGTTCCATCTTCAAAGGCAACAAGCTCCCCAGCCATTACCCCTTCGAGTCCATACACCCTAGCAATGCCATCACCTACTGTCAGAACAGTCCCGGTTTCCTCAAGCTTTGCCTTCTGATCGAAATTAACAATCCGGTCACTGATGATCTTACTTATCTCTTCCACGCGAATCTTTTCCATAAGCCCCTATATCTCCTTAAACTATAGCTGCTCTCGTCAGGCGCTCTAAACGACTGCGAAGTGACATATCAATTATCTTGTTACCAATTCGAACACAAATTCCCCCGAGTAAAGTTGCATCAGTCGTATTCGTAACGACAACTTTCCTTTTGGTGGCAGACTCCAGAGAAACTTTGACCTGCTCCACCTCACTCGGAGAAAGCTCCACAACAGAGCTCACATTAGCCGAAAGAAGCCCTTCGCTAGCATCCAACAACGCTCCAAAAGAGTCTGATAAATCCTCAAGAATTGAGACCCTGCCCACATCAACAACACTCTTTATAAAGCTTTTTAAGGCATCATCGGCACCACTTTGGGTAACGACGTATTCAAGCACCTGGTTTTTTAAGTCTTTAGGTATAACCGGACTCACCAATACTCGCCGAACATCTTCATCTTCAAAAAGTTGACCCACAAGAGTAAGCACCTCTCTATAACTAGAAGCCTTCTCTTTAGAGCCACTACAAACACGCCACAAAGCTCTTGCATAGCGATTTGAAACCAAGTTGCTGGACATCTATCCCTCCAAAGTCATCGATTGGATTGCAGCACATTTCTTACTTACAATTTCATGCTGAACCCCGGCATCAACATCTGCTGCTATCCTAGATTCAACTATGCTCTTAAGCTGAGCAGCGATATCCAATGCAAGAGTTTCTTTTGCCTTTTTTATTTCAGCTGCCGCCAATTTTTTTGCTTCTACCTCTATATGGAAAGCAAGCTCCTTAGCTTTAGCCTTAGCCTCAGCATTTTCCTTCACAATAAGCTGCTGATTTTCAGCTCGCAAACGTGAAATCTCGTCAGACATACCATCGAATTTAGCGGTGAGCTCATTCTGCTGATTTTCAGCTTCAACCCTAGCTTTTTTTGTTTCATTAAGAAGCTTTTCAAAGCTCTCCCTTCTGCTGCCAACCATCTCTTTCAGAGGCTTCTTAAACAACCACACGGCCAAAAAGAGGAAAATCCCCAAATTAATATAAGGAGCAATCACATCTCTAAACAGATGAGTAGTATCCATACAGCCAACCTTTCTTCTATGCCAAAGTCTTATCAAAAACAGCGTCACTGAGTTTAGCAACCAGTGCGGGTACCTTTTTTAACTCTTCTGACAACTCATTCTTCAGCTTTTCATTTTCCTCAAATAAATAAGATTGAGCGCGCTCCTCAGCAGCCTTAACGAGCAGATCCCGTTCCTTGGTGCCTGCATTGCGGGACTCTAGGGTTGCAACATGCATTTCGTCGATTGCGCTTCTGAACATTTTTTCGATTTCAGCAGATTTAGCTTTGTTGCTATCCGTAATGAGGCTAATACTGTCTTGATCACCTACAGTTGCCTGGTCCCTCTTTTCCTTCATCTCTAGATATGGCTTCACAAATAAAGCCCGAACAAAGTGTAAAGAAGTTAGGAAAATACCCGCCTGCGTGGCTATCACATACGGGTTTGGAGTCAAATTCAGACCAGCCATTTTAGACTACCCCCAGTTAGTTAGGACTGAATACAAGGTATCAGAGAGCCCTGTAGTAACTTAAATTGGCAGCAATCTCAATAGATCATTTGCTGAATTAAAAAAATCAACGAACTTTCAGAGGCCTAAAAAGACTCTCGCCCGATCAAGCTAACCACTCTCTCAAGCTCAGCTGCAGAGAAATAAGAAACCTCTATTTTTCCTCTGGTTCCGTTACCTGAGACCTTCACCTTTGTTTTCAAGAAAGCCCGCAAGTTTTCGGCGACATAATCCAAATCGTGATTTGCGCTAGCCCCTTTTTTAGGCGAGTCTTTTCCAAGTAGTTGCTTACAGAGTTGTTCCGACTGCCGGACATTTAATTTCTTGTTTACAATGATGTCTCTAGCTTTCTGGATTTGGCTTGGGCTATCCAAAGACAGCAGAACCTTGGCATGGCCCTGACTTAACCTACCGTGGATTAGATCATCCTGAATGCTAATTGGCAGCTGTAGTATCCTCAAAATATTAGAGATTGTTACCCTGTCTTTCCCCACCTTGGTGGCACATTGCTCGTGCGTCAGGCCAAAATCACTAATAAGAGCCGCATACGCTTGTGCTTCCTCAATAATATTGAGGTCGGAACGCTGAATATTTTCAATAAGAGCAACACGAAGGATTTCCTCTTTATCGGTATCTCGGAAAATTACTGGGACGCGATCTAGCCCAAGTTTTTGAGAAGCACGCAACCTCCGCTCTCCAGCAACCAAAGTAAACCGGCCTTGCCTTTGACTGCTGCAAACAATAAGTGGTTGTATAATACCATCTATTTTTATACTTTCAGCTAATTCAGATATCTCGGCACCAACAAAGTTCTTTCGGGGTTGCTGGGGATTTGGGTCAATTAACCTAGGGTCGATCATTTTCATCGATGGCGACTTCCCTGAGCCCTGATCAAACCCCGTTTCCTCGCCAAGCAGAGCGCTTATGCCCTTACCCAGCGCAGTGCGCTTTGTTCCATTTTGTTCAGACATGAACCCCTTGACCTCCATCTATTTCGGCTGCAAAGCCATTACTAGGCAAGATTGCCTGCCTCTCCAAAAATTCCGAAACTAAACCTTGATAAGCCATGGCTCCTTTAGATTTTCTATCGTATCCAAATATTGAACGTCCATGGGAAGGCGCCTCAGATAACTTGATATTCCGTGGCACCCTCGTAGCGAACAATAAACCGCCAAAGTGATTTTTAAGCTCTTCCTCAACCTGTTTAGATAAATTATTTCTCCCATCGAACATCGTAAGAAAGACTCCTTCCAGCTGTAGATGGCGGTTAAGTCTTTTCCTAATAAGCTTCACTATGTTCAAGAGCTGTGTCAAACCCTCTAAGGCATAGTATTCGCTTTGCATGGGAATTAGAACCGAGTCTGAAGCGGTCAGAGCATTCACCGTTAGTAGGCCCAGTGTCGGCGGGGTGTCAATAATCACATAGTCAAAGCAAGAACTCATAGCTTCAATAGCATTTCTTAACTGACTTTCTCTATCGAAAGCAGCCACTAATTCAAGCTCTGCCCCAGCTAGGTCTCGACTAGCCGGTACGAGAAATAGAGACTCTTCTAGTGTGACTATTGCATCATCCAACTCACATGCACCCAACAAAACGTCATACGCCCCCAAGTGCTTCCCTGGATTATAGTGCTTAGAAAAGCAACCGGAAGCATTCGCTTGAGGGTCGAGGTCGATAATCAATGTTCTATATTTAAGCTCACTCAGCCTTGAGGCTATATTAATCACAGAAGTGGTTTTACCAACACCACCTTTCTGATTTGAAACCGAGACTACTTTCATTTCACAACCCCTCACTGCAGGTAGGTTTCAAAAACCTAGCCTACCAGCAAGAAGGGAATTCAAAAACCTAAAGATTCAAGTTTTGTTCCACGTGGAACAAAACCAATATATGTTTATAGCCTAACCTCCAACTGTTCCACGTGGAACAAAAAAGATATTAGGGACATAAAATGATATTTCTTGATCCCAATAGCTTTTATTTATCCAAAAAAATGGTCGTGAATTAATCCTTGATCATAGAATATATTTAACGACATCATCCTGATAATTTATATTTATTTCAGATATTTTTAATCTTGATATTATCCAATCTACAAATATTTTATCAATTTCTCTATAAATAGCCTTCTTTCATAGAAAGTAACCCTCAAAAATTCTAAATTACCTTATAATTTTAACAATCTAGTGTTTCGACTACTAATTCATTAGGAATACTCATCATTTTATTTAAAAGTTGTTATAATAATATCAACTTTCCTATATTTTATAATATTCTATTTTTTATTAATAAATTGAACTCAGCCTTAATTTATATATGTAATTATTTTTTAATTAGCTCTATTTGAACTTATGTTAAATTTTAATCTACATATTGATCTCTAGCCTATTTATGTTCCATGTAGAACATAAATAAATTATATATGTTTATTTTTTGCTATAAAAATTATTAACCAAATTAATAGCGGGATTCGGGGATACAAACTTGCGTTTTCCAAGAATCTAATGACCATCTTTTGCTAAATTAAATGGGAGAGGCACAGAACAATAAGATGCTAAAACCGAAGACCACAAGATCCTGA
>MDTC01117393.1_pt1 | contig 15800 bp, 16 predicted proteins | sample 811181 | NCBI WGS metagenome assembly MDTC01 (sample SAMN05326644, study PRJNA326480) | marine metagenome | isolation source: seawater | place: Pacific Ocean: North | collected 2011
AAAAAAAAAAAAAAAAAAAAAAAAAATTGACTACCTTTTATTTATTTAGCTCTTTTTAAAAAAAAATTTTTTTACATTCCTAATGTTTCATATGATAAAGCTATCTTTTTTAAAGCTATACACATGGCACTAGTTCTTAAATCTACAATTTTTTTTGATGAATGCCATTTGTAGGACATATCTATATAAGCTTGTCTCATTGTTTCATCTAAACCTGATCTTACTAAGTCAATTTCGTCGGCACCTTTTAAAATATTTTGCTTGTAATTATTCTTTAATTTAGTATTAGTAACCTTCTCTATAGCTAATAAAATTTTTTCAATTTTATTTTCTTCTTCTCTTTTATGTAATCTGCCAAATCTTATTCTTGCTAAATTTTTTACCCATTCGAAATATGAAACTGTTACTCCTCCAGCATTAGCATATAAATCAGGTATTATTACTTTTTTATCTCTCAACACTTGATCAGCTTCATATGTTATTGGACCATTTGCCGCTTCAACTATAACCCTAGCTTTAATGCCTTTAACATTTATTTTATTAATTACCCCTTCAAGTGCTGCTGGAATGAGAAGATCACATTCATTTTTTAATAGTTCATTACCATTTTTTACAAAGCCTTTATATCCTCTTACTCCTCCGGTCTTAGTGATGTGATTTCTAAGCTTAGTTATATCTATACCCTTGCTAGAAAAAACACCCCCATCCCTTTCTATCACAGCAGTAACAATTGCACCGTCTTCTTGAGATAAAAATTTTGCAGCATGGTAGCCAACGTTTCCAAGCCCCTGAACCACAATAGTCTTTCCTTCTATCTCCCCTGTGAGATTAGCTTTTTTTTTATCCTTACTATGTCTAAAAAACTCCCTAATTGCATATTGGACACCTCTACCAGTAGCTTCTATTCTACCTCTAATGCCGTGCTTATTGACTGGTTTTCCTGTTACACATGCAAACCCGTTGATATCTATAGGATTTAACCTTTTGTATTCATCCGCGATCCAAGCCATCTCCCTTTCTCCAGTTCCCATATCTGGTGCAGGTACGTTTTGTGAGGGATTTATGAGATCCCTTTTAATAAGCTCCTGGGCAAACCTTCTTGTTATCTTTTCTAATTCATTACGATTAAATTGTTTAGGATCTATAATTAAAGCGCCTTTAGAACCACCAAAAGGAATATCAACCAGGGCACATTTATAAGACATTAGAGCGGCTAACGCCTCTACTTCAGATTGATCGGCATGCATGGCGTATCTTATACCACCTTTTACAGGCTCGAGATGCTCAGAGTGAACACATCTAAATCCTGTAAAAGTTAACATTTTATTTCTTATTCTTACTCCAAAATTTAACTTGTAAGTAGAATTTGGCGCCTTAATTTGACTTGCAACATCTTGAGGTAGTCTCAAGATTTTTGCTGAGTTGTCAAAAACTTTATCTACAGATTCAAGAAACTCTTTACCTGACAAAACAATCTCCCTGATGTATAGTATACATTAAAATATTATTTATGTATGAAAAAATTTGTGGGAACATGGAATCCTGGAGAAGTTGTTTATAATTTTGGTGAACCACCGGAATTTGCATACTTAATTGTAACAGGCCAAGTTGATTTTTTTTCTTCCAAAAATATTAAGCTTGGTAATGCTGGACCTAGCGAAGTATTTGGTGAAATAAGTTGTTATTTGAATAGGTCACACTCGGTAACAGCAAAAGCGAAAACTCACCTTGTAGCAAAAAAAATTCAAAAAAATGAATTGTCTAAAATTTTAAAGAAAACTCATCCTGTTGTTATAGGCATGCTAAGAGGCACCTATCATAGATTAATGGAGTCCAACTCAAAAACCGAAAATTATGTGAAGGATGTAGAAAAATATTCACTAATGTATGAGAAAAGCCTAGAAGACTCTGAAGCTATAAAAAATAGGATTGACAATATAAATGAAAAACTTGATAAAGTAAAAGATAATAAGGGGGAAAAGTAATGTCATCAAAAAAATATCAAGAGCTAGAAGACATAGTACTAGAAAATACGATTTTAATAAAAAAAAATAGAGCCTTGGTAAGTATAAATCATGATAATTTACATGGTGCTTACAGAGAGTCTTATGATGTAACAAGAGAATTATTGCTTTTACAATTAGAAAGAGCAAGAAAATTTATAGATGAAAAAACTACTCATATAAATTTATTTGAGTACTTAAAAAAAAGAATAGAACTCAATAAAAAAACTGCATCTGTAACAGAAAAAATAATTTCATCTAATGAAATTATGTTGCAGGCTCTTGAGGAGTCGAAAATTGTTAATGAAGAGTTAGTAAGTTTTTTAGAAACATCTTTAAATAATTATAAAAAACAAAAAACATCGAGTAAAAAGAAGTTATCCTCTAATAAAAAAGCTTTTAACTATAGTGAAAAAGAAATTAATGAATTGTTTAATTTACAAAAAGAAAATATTCTTAATATTTTTAGAAATAACTCTAGAATAAATCATAATAGAAAAATCATTCAGGATAAAATTGCAGAAGTAGAGCTAATTTCAAAAAAAGCTCAAGATTTAGTCGCTAACTTTCATCACTTCCTTTATGATGATTAATATAATAGTTTTCATAAGACTTTTTTAATTCTATTTTTTTAATTTTGCCAGTAGCTGTATGTGGAAGCTCATTGACAAAGATAATATCATCAGGCATCCACCAATTAGCTATTTTATCTTTCAAAAAGTCAAATATTTCTTTTTTCTCAACTTCTTCTGATTTTACAGCTAAAAGAATCGGTCTTTCGTCCCACTTTTTATGTTTTACTCCTATTACCGCAGCTTCTGAGATTTTATTATGCCCTATGGCAATATTTTCAACCTGGATTGAACTTATCCATTCTCCTCCAGATTTTATTACATCTTTTACCCTATCTGTAATTAACATAAATCCATCTTTATCTATGCATGCAACATCTCCCGTGAGAAACCAATCATTATCATCGTGCACATCACTTTTTGATATATTTAAATAACCAGAGCATACCCATGGGCCCTTAACCCACAAATTACCAAAGGATTTTCCATCATTAGGAAGAGTAATTCCCTCATCATCAGTAATTTTTATTTTTACTCCGTATATAGGTCTCCCCTGCTTCGTTGCCAATTCATATTTTTGACTTTGTGATAAAGTTAAATGTTTTTTAAGAGGCTTATTTACTGTTCCAAGCGGAGAAGTTTCTGTCATTCCCCAAGCATGAACCACCTCAACTCCATACTTTTTATGAAAATCTTCTATCATAAATTTAGGACACGCGGAGCCTCCAATTACACATCTTTTTAAGTAATTTAACTTTTTTTTACTTTTATCTAAGTATTCAAATAACATCAACCATATAGTTGGGACTGCAGCTGTGAACGTAACTTGCTCTTTATCAAGCAAATTATAGACACTTTCACCATCTAGATGCCTTCCTGGTAGAACCAATTTTGCTCCTACCATATTTGCAATATAAGGAATACCCCAAGCGTTAGCATGAAACATTGGAGCAATTGGCATTATTATATCTGTACTAGAAATATTCAACGCGTCAGGGTTAGCAGCTGCTATTGTGTGTAAGATTGTAGACCTATGAGAATACAAAACACCTTTTGGATTTCCTGTAGTTCCTGATGTGTAACATAATGATGATGCCGTATTTTCATCAAAATCTGGCCAATTATCAAGTATCATATTTTCATTTATTAAACTTTCATAAGCTATAATCTCTTGCTTAACATTAAAGTTATCTGGCAGCTCATTTTCTGAACACAAAAAGATTATCTTTTTTACAGTCTTTAGTTTGTCGCTTATTTCAAAAATTATTTTTTTAAAGTCTAGATCTACAAATAAGAACTTATCCTCTGCATTATTGATAATAAAGATTAGCTGCTCTTTAAATAATCTTGGATTAATTGTATGACAAATAGCACCAATTCCTGATATTCCATAGTATAATTCTAAATGTCTAAGATTGCTCCAAGCAATAGTTCCTAATCTATCACCCAACTCTGCTCCCATACTAATTAAACATTTAGCAAGTTTTCTAATACGTAGGTCTGTTTGTTTATAGGTAGTTCTTTCAATACTATCATTGACTGCTCTATGCACTATTTCAGTTTCAGAATGATATTCACTACTATGCTCAATGAGAGAAGATATTAAAAGATTTTTATTTGACATTAAACCTAGCATTTTTACCTCAATAACATTTTTTATTTTAGATCATTAACTTGCAAAAGCAACAGCATATGGCACAACGCTTGCAAAAAAATATTTATATGAAAAAAATTACTTTTTTAGTACTAGCTTTATTTCTAGCCTTGGAGGCTTATTGTCAGGAAGATTACAAATGCATTACTTCTGCTAAGAAATATGAAAAAATTTATAGTTTGCCAGAAAACCTTTTAGTATCTGTAGCACTTACTGAGTCTGGAAGAAAGACAAAGAATGGAAATTTCGTAGCCTGGCCTTGGACTATTAACATTAAAGGTAAAGGAAGCTTTTTTAATTCTAAGCAAGAAGCAATAAATTATGTTAGCAAATTTGTAAAGAAAGGTAAAAAAAATTTTGATGTGGGTTGTATGCAGGTTAATCATATGTACCACCCAAACGCTTTTTCAAATTTAGATAAGGCATTTGACCCGGAGATAAACGTGGAATGGTCGGCAAATCTTATAAAAAATTTATATGAAAAATATGGTTCCTACAAAGAAGCTGTTGGTTATTATCATTCCTACAGGCCCATAAGGAAGAACCAATATGCTAGTAAAGTTTTCAATACCTGGAGAAGATTAAATAAAAATGACGTGTATGCAAATATAGAAGCTTCAACTAAAGATGAATTAAATAAAGAGATTTACTCTAATAAAAAAGTTACCATAGCCAATGTAAGCTATCAGGAAAAAAATAACTTAAAAAAATCTAATATAGAAGAAAAACTAAAAATTTATAATGTAAGGAACAATACTAAGGTAAATAGTGCTTACATTATAGCCAGGATGGAAAAAGTAAAATTTTTTAGAAATTATTTTCTTAAATAAATTAAAAATATTTTTTTGGTGGCTGCGGATTATTTTTGGGATCTGAATTATACTTATTTACTTTCAAAATGCATCTACATCCTAGATTAAGGATTTTACTTTCTATTCTGTCAGCAACTTCTTTCTTATATAGCTGCTGATTTTTGATGTAAATAGTAAAAGACTTCATATACTTTTCTTTCTTTTTTTTATTTTCAATTGTATCTTTTGTCCATTTATATAAAGGTGTATCAGTTAGATTATCTTGCTCACATTCTTCCACAAATTTTCTAAAAGCCATAAACTGACAAATCAATTCGCCATTTTCCTCTTTGATAATTTTCTCTAAACTTTTACATGAATTAATATTTTTAGTATTTATCAGCTCTTGAGCAGCATTCTGCTCCAGATCAACTCTCAATTGATATAGTAGTTTTTTATTCATTTAAAAAATTATTCGATTTCTTGTACAGTAATTTTAATGTTAGAATACCACTTTGCTACTTCTTTTATATCTTCCAGGGTTAACATATCAGCTATTAATGACATTTGATGATGTTCTAATGTTTTATCTTTATAATGTTTTAACTTTTCTACTAAATACTGCTCATTCTGAGCCGTTAGATGAGGAACTAAAACAGAATTTCCAGCAGTGTTAGCTTGTCCATTGACCCCATGACAAACGGAACAGATATTTTCAGCAATCTGTCTACCCTTGCTAATTTCTTCAGCATTATTATTATGTTGAATAAAAAAAATTAGGAGTGCAATAAATTTTAGTTTCATATCAAAAAAATGGGCTTAATTATTTAATCAAGCCCATTCAACATATTAAGACTTTTTAAAAAACTACTCAGAAGCTGCGTAAGTAATTCTGTAAACGGCTCCAGCCTTATCGTCAGAAACTAAAATAGATCCGTCTATGTACTGTTGTACATCAACAGGTCTACATATGTATGTTCCTCTTTCTGTCATACATCCAGTCATAAATGGCTCAGTTTTCTTAGCATTACCTTTGGAATCTAAGTAGGTAACCATAACCTGAGCTCCTCTTGGAACTACAGCATTCCATGATCCATGTTGAGCACTAAAAATAACGTTGTCATATTCTTTAGGAAACATATCCCCTGTGTAAAACATCATTCCTAAGTCAGCAGCATGAGCCTTCATCTCTACCTGTGGCTTTACATATTTAGATGCTAAGTCTGAAGGTATTTGATCACTCTTATAGTCGTCAGTTCTTACGTTACCACCACCATAATAAGGGTGTCCATACCACATTCCCATTTTAGGCATTTTGTTTAATTCTCCTGGAGGTGTTTCGTCTCCCATTCCATCTACTTGATTGTCTGTAAACCATAATTTACCGTCTTTTGGATTAAATGCATGGCCTCCGGAATTTCTAATACCAGTAGCAACAGTCTTTCTGTCTAATTCTCCAGGAAATCTATTAAAACTAATCATTCCGCCAATACCAACTTCATTATATAAAGCTTGTTTGTCTGGAGGAGAAACATTAAAAGGTTGCCCCATGCTGACATAAAGTTTATTATCTGGACCTATTGCACAAACTCTACCAGTGTGATTATAAGATTCTTCAGCTTCAGGAATTAACTCACCTTGGTTGATTATTGGAATAGCAACTGTATCTGGACTCTCCATAAAGTATTCTGCTGCTGGAAACCATAATATTCTGTTTCTTTCAGCTATGTAAAGATGTCCATCCGCACTGTAGCAAGGACCATTAGGAATATCAAATTTGATATTTGGTGCAAATCTCTCTACAGTATCAGCCACATTGTCCATATCTCTGTCAGTAGCTTGCCAAACTCTGTCTTTTCTAGTTCCAATCCACACAGCACCCTTATTTCTGCTGATAGCCATATTTCTGGCATCAGGTGCAACGGCAAATAATTCTACTTTAAAGCCAGTTGGTAATTTTAATTTTGAAATAATATTTTTTTTAATATTTGCAGCATATTTTGTATCCTGCGGTACTCTATCCCAGCTGTAATCTGCGCCGGAAGCTTTAAAACTACTTAGCTTATTTATAACGTCTTCATCATCTTTGGCATTTAAGCCGATTATAACTCCGACCGCAAAAAATAAACTAATTGTTAGTGTAAATAAGTTTTTCATAATATCTCCCATAGTTATTACTAATAATTATTATTAGTTATATTTATATAGTTTTAACTTATTTGATGTCAACTACAATTAATCACTACTTTTTAATGTGGTTTACAAGTTTTTGTTGTTCCATTTCTAATGATTTTTTCAGCAACCCCATATCTGTTGATAAAGTAACTAAATCATAGCCCATCTTTAAAAAATAAATAGCCGTTTCAGCGCTGACACAGTGAATTGCAGCTGTTTTCTTAGCCTTTTTTACTTTTCTTAAAATGTCTTTGTACTTTTTTTTCATTTCATTATCACAAAAAATAGTATCTGGTGACTTTCCATAACTTATAGAAAGATCAAAAGGGCCAACATATATCACTTCCAATAGTTTAAGTTTTAATATTTCTGAAAGGTTTGTTACTGATTCTCTAGTTTCTAACATAATTATAGGAGTTGTCTCTATTTTACTGTTGTGGAAATACTCACTATCATTAATTGCAGAAATTGTGGGACCAAAACTTCTTATGCCTTTAGGAGGATAAAAACAGCTATCCAAAAACTTTTGACAATCTTCTACAGTGTTTATTAAAGGACAAATAATGCCCTTTGCGCCTGCATCCAAACATTTGTTAATTATATCAATATTATTACTTGGAACTCTAACTATAGGATAAACTTTGTATTTATTTATTATTTGCAATATAGATCTGCACTCATTAAAATCTAACATTCCATGCTGCAGGTCAACAGTAATAGATGTAAAATGAGAGGAGGCTAGAATCTCAGCAGATAAAGTACATGGAGAATGTATCCAACCATTTATGATTGGCATGTTTTTTCTAAATGCTGATTTTTTCATAAAAAATATGTTACTTTTTTATTAATTTTAAAGAGTATAGCATCTTTTTGACTACCATAGGAAAAATTCCAATTATAAATATTGAGAGTATTATGCTTAAATTATAGATTTCACTAACGGAATTAATTTTTGAAATTTGTGAGCCAGCATTAACATATAATAGAATCCCTGGTAGCATTCCTATAAATGAGATAATAAAAAACTTTATAGCAGGCATTTTTGAAATACCAAATAAAATATTAATAACGAAAAAAGGAAAAACTGGGACCATCCTTAAAAAAAATAGATAGTATGATCCATTCTCTTTTATACCTGTGTTAATCTTTGACAACTGAGCATAAAATTTTTTTTCCAAAAAACTTTTTAATGCGTATCTAGCTATTAAAAAACTTGAAAGTGCACCCAATGTAGATCCCAAAGAAATGATAAATATTGCATCAAAAAACTAAATAAAGCCCCTACTGATAGTGATAGTAATGCTGCAAAGGGTAAAGAAAAAGTTGCAACTAGATAGTATAATATTAAAAAAAATAACAAATAATAGTTGTAATGACTATTTATTTCTTTTTCTATCAACTTAAAATTTGCCTTGAAGTCTTGAATTGAGAATATATCAAAATAAATTATTGTTCCTGAAGCTATAAGTGTAATAAATATAAATAAAACAAATATTTGAGGGCCAAGTTTTTTCAATTGGTACTCTTTTTAAGTGATTTGCATTTTTTTGAACAGTACAAAACATTTTCCCATACTAGTTTCCATTTTTTTCTCCAACTAAATGGTCTTTTGCAATGCAGACATATTTTTGTTGGCAAATTACTTTTTTTAAATTTCATTATTTGTATCACACTATTGATTATTTTATGAAGTAGTGTTTGCTAAAAATTTTTCTGCTGCAATATAAATTTTATTTTTTCTATCAGACTTCATATTATCTAAAACTTTTATCATAATACCTAGTCTAGGATTTTTTTTTAATTTATCTCTTTCATCGTCAATAAACTTCCAATACAGACCGTCTACAATATCAGTCCAATTCCCTTTTGCATAGTCAGACATTTTTAATAAGTAGCTAGAACCACAAATATAAGGTTTAGTAGCAAAAATACCGCCATCACTGTGAAGTCCCATACCGAAAACATTGGGAGCCATAACCCAGTCTGATGCATCAACATAATATTGCATGAACCATGAATAAACTTCCCCTGGATCAATCCTAGATAAATTCATAATATTGGCAATTATCATTAATCTCTCTATGTGATGGTTGTAACCAAGCTTTATAGCTTTTTTTATGGCGTCATCTAAGGGCAAAATACCTGTACTACCATCATACCAACATTTTTTCATTTTTCTATTATTTGCAAAGTAATTACCTTCAAGAAGTTTATCTTCGAATTTTTGATAAATACCTCTTATAAACTCCCTCCATCCAATAATTTGCCTAATAAAACCTTCGTAGGAATTTATTTTAATTTTATCATGATATTTTTTGATAACATCAATTATTTCCTGTGGAGTAATCAAACCCAAATTTAAAATAGGGCTAAGAGCACTATGAAATAAAAAGTCGTCTTTTTTAGAGATAGCATCCTCATAATCCCCGAATAAATTAAATTTATTTTTAATGAAATTGTTTAAAAATATATGACATTCTTCTCTAGTTGTGGGAAGCCAAAAATATTCTAGGTTACCAACATGATTAGAGAATTCTTTATTTATAAAACTTATGAGTTTAAATGTATGATTAGTTTGTCTTGCTGTTATATTTTTCGGAATTTCAATCTGTTTAGGTATTTTTTTTCTGTTTTCTTCATCAAAGCTCCATTTCTTGCCTATTGGCTTATTATTCTCAACAAGTAAATCATTTTTAATTCTACTAAATTTATAAAAATTTCCCATTAATGGTTTTTTATCTTTAAAAAAATCAGCAAAAACATTCCTAGAAAATAAAAACATTGGAGATTTCAAATAAATAATTTTAAATTTAGATTTAAGTTCATTTATTTTTTTTTCAAAAAATTTATCTTCTATCTCAAAAAAAATCAAATTGTCATAATTATTTTTATTTGCAAATTTAGCTAGTTTTGAAACGTAGTCTTCCTTAAATTCCTTTTCATTAATAGAAGAATAAAAAACTCTTGCACCTAAACCAATTAATTCATCTCTAAAAGATCTCATAGAAGATAAGGTATGTAAAATCTTGTATTTATGATGCTTGAAATACGTACAAAGGCCAAAGTCTTCACTCATATAAAAGTCAGTCATTAAATATTCTGACAAATATTTTTCAGGATTAAATAGCTGGTTTCCCAAAATTACGAATAAAGATTTGTTTTGCATGTGTATTTTTTTTATTGCTTTGTATTCGTAATTAAATATTGTATAGATTAAAAAAAATTAATTACAATATGAAATTACCAAAACTTAAAAGAAAAAAAAGAGTCATTAAAATCCACAATACAAAAATTGTTGACTACTACAGTTGGATACATCAAGAAGATATATTAAGTGTTTTATCAGATCCTTCTAAATTGCATAAGGAGGTAAAAGAATATCTAAAAGAAGAAAATACTTACACAGAAAAATTTTTTAAAGATACTAAAAAACTACAAAATAAACTATTTACTGAGATTAAATCAAAAATTAAATTATCAGATCAATCTGTTCAATACAAAGATAAGAGATATTCTTATTGGACTAAAACAACTGCAGGAGGAAATTACGCCAAATATTTGAGAAAAAAACATAATACAAAAATTAACGAAGTATATTGGGATGGAGATAAAGAAAAAAATAAATATAATACCGCATATTTTGGTATAGGTGATTTAAGCGTTAGCTATGACGATAAGCTGCTAGGATATTCTTTAGATCTAAAGGGGTCAGAATATTATTCAATTTTTCTTAGAAATATTAAAACAAAAAAAGAATACGATATTTCTATTGATAAGACCAATGGAAGTATTCTTTTTAGTTATAACAGTAAATATTTTTTTTATACTAAATTAGATAATAATCACAGATCAAAAGAAATTTACCTGCATGAAATTTATGGTAAAAATAAAAGAGACAAACTTATATACAAGGAACATATTGATAGATTTACTGTTAGAATATCTGCTACCTCAGATGAAAAATATTATGTGATATCCTCAGGAGATCACTCAACTAACAAGTGTTACTTGCTACCTGGTGACTTAAAAAGTCTTAAACCAAAACTTTTCAAAGCTTACAAAGAAAATATTTCTTTATCCTTAGACTCATGGAATAAATATTTTTATTTGCACACTAATGAAAATGCAGAGAATTTTAAGGTAATTAGATCTTCACATAAAATGCCAGAGAGTTTTGAAGTAGTTATAAAACCAAAAAAAAATACATTAATAGGAAATCCTATTATGCTGGTGAATTGGATGATTTGGATAGAGAAAAAAAATGCTAATTACTTTATTTACGTAAGAAATAATTCAAGCATGCAAACCAGAGAATTAAATTTATTTAAAAATTCTGTAAAACACATCTCCTGTGCACTTTATGAAAAAGATGATAGTAGTAACTATATATATATTTCCTACTCAACTCCAATTACTACAAATAAAACTTTACTATTTAATCTTAAAACGGATAAATACAAAGTTGTAAAAACGCAAATAATTCCATCAGGATTTAATGAAAAAAATTATATTGTAGAAAGACTTTATGCTAATTCTCGCGATAATAAACAGATACCATTAACTATTATTAGGCATAAAAAAACTAAAATTGATGGGAATGCAAAGGTTTTGCTTTATGGCTATGGCTCTTACGGATCTTCTATAGGAAATGGCTTCTCCTCAAACAAGTTTGCACTTTTAGACAGGGGGATTATTTGGGCTAATGCTCATATTAGAGGTGGTATGGAATGTGGTATGAGTTGGTGGAAAGAAGGAAAAATGCTAAATAAAAGAAATACTTTTGAAGATTACATTTCTTGTGCAAATTTTTTAATAAAAAAAAAATATACAAAAAAAAAAAAGATCATTGGAATGGGCGGAAGTGCAGGAGGTTTATTAATGGGGGTAGTTTTGAACCAGGTGCCAGAAATTTTTTTAGGCGCTGTTTTAGCAGTTCCCTTTGTTGACTCATTAACCACAAACCTTGATCACTCTTTACCTTTAACAGTTGGAGAGTTTAAAGAGTTTGGTAATGCAAAAAAATATAAAAAACATTTTGAATATATTAAATCTTACGCACCATATAACAATATTAAGAAACAGAAATATCCTCACATGTTTGTTACTACTAGTCTTTTTGATAACAGGGTATTATTTGATGAACCAACAAAATATGTTGCAAAACTTAGACAATTTAAAACAGATAAAAATATTCTATTACTTAAAACAGAGATGGAAGCTGGGCATGGAGGAAAAACTGGAAGAGACGCTAGCATAGAGGAACTAGCTCAAGATTTTTCATTCATTCTAAAAATAGCTCAAATTAAGAACTAGGCTTTCTTTTTCTAAGGGCAGACCTTAATTCTTTTTTTCTTAATCTTAAACAATTAGGCGTAACCTCTAACAATTCATCACTCTTGACATATGACATCATTCTTTCTAAAGACATTTTCGTTGAAGGTATTAATTTAACTGCCTCATCAGTTCCAGAAGCTCTAATATTTGTTAACTTTTTCCCTTTTAGCGGGTTTACTGCTAAATCATTTTTTCTGCTATGCTCTCCTACAATCATTCCTTCATAAACTTTATCTTGAGGATTTATGAAAAGCTTGCCCCTCTCTTGCAAATTAAACAAAGCAAATGCAACTGCACTTCCTTGCTCTGTAGATACTAGCACCCCATTTCTTCTGTCTTCTATATATCCTTTATAGATATCAAAAAATTTAAAGGTTCTGTTAATTACTCCTGTACCTCTAGTTTCAGTTAAAAACTGGCCATGATATCCTATCAAACCTCTTGAAGGTACAGAAAATATGAGCCTAGTTTTTCCTTTTCCCGTTGTTTTCATTTCAAGTAGAGCACCCTTCCTTCTATTAATAGAATCAATTATGGTGCTTGAGTAAATATCATCAAGATCTACAACAACTTCTTCAATAGGCTCAAGCATTTTTCCTTCATTATCCTTTTTCATTAAAATTCTTGGACAAGATACACTTAATTCAAAGCCTTCTCTTCTCATAGTTTCTAAAAGTATGCCTAATTGCAGCTCTCCTCTGCCTCCAATTTCAAAAGAATCTTTATTTTCATTTTCATTAAATGTAATCGCTACATTAGAATTTGCTTCAATTAAAAGTCTTTCTCTTATTTTTGTGGAGGTTACTTGGGAACCTGAGAGGCCTGCAAAAGGTGAGTTGTTTACTGTTATGCTTACCGCCATAGTAGGAGGGTCAATTGCTGTTGCTTGCAAAGGAACATCTAAAAGATCATCACAAATTGTATCTGTAACTGAAGTTTTGCTGAGCCCTGCAATACAAATAATATCTCCTGCATTTGCCATTTCAACTGCTAACTTATTTATACCTTGATATATAAATAACTTTGTAAGCCTGCCTCTTTCAATGGTTTCGCCCTTTAAATTAAGAGTTTTTACTATTTGGTTAACTCTTACTTTTCCTTGAGCTATTTTTCCCACTAAACATCTTCCTAAATAGAAGTCTGAGGAAATTAAAGTTGCGAGCATAGCAAAAGGCTTTTCTAGTTCAACTCTAGGAGGGTTGAAATAGTCTATTATGGTATTAAACAAGGGTTCAAGGTTTTTTTTTTTTTCTTTTAAAGATTTTATGCTCCAGCCTTCCTTTCCTGAAGAATATAGTATTGGAAATTCTAACTGTTTTTCGCTTGCTCCTAAATCAATAAATAAATCAAATACTTCGTTTATTACTGCATCACATCGGCTATCTGTTCTGTCAGCTTTATTTAAAATTACTACAGGAGATAAATTTTGAGAAAGTGCTTTACCCAATACAAACTTTGTTTGTGGCATTGGCCCCTCTGCTGAATCTACCAGTAAAATTACACCATCTGCCATGTTTAAAACTCTTTCAACTTCTCCACCAAAGTCAGAGTGGCCTGGGGTATCTATTATATTTATTTTTATACCTTTCCAATTAACAGAAGTGGGCTTAGCTAAAATTGTAATCCCTCTTTCTTTTTCTAAATCACCACTATCCATTAACCTTTCACTGATGTTTTCATTTTCCCTAAAAACACCAGATTGTTTCATCATAGAGTCTATTAAAGTTGTTTTCCCATGATCAACATGGGCTATGATAGCGATATTTCTTAACATTAATTAGGTTCTTACTTATTATTAAATTATAAAATACAATTTTCAAATTTTCTAATTTTTTTTACAAAGCTTTTACTTAATGGAGTAGAGCATTTCTTAATTTGATCTGTGTAAACTTGAATAATATTTCCTTCAGCTAACAATATATTTTTTCTATTCGAATAGATGGATATATCAAAAGTAAGACTAGTATTTCCTATTCTGGAAACCTTCACACCTAAGTCAATTATTTGGTCAAAAGAAATCGGTTTTTTATATTCTATTGTAGTTTTAATAACATGAAAGTCCTTTTTGTTTTTTTTTACTTCAGAAATATAATTATACTTTATTTTTCTATAATATTCGGTAATCGCACAATCAAAATATGTGAGATAATGTGAGTTAAATACAATTCCCTGGGCATCTACTTCTGCATACCTTACTCTCAGAGTATAAAAAAAGTTATATAAATTTCTTTTCATAGTTAATTTATAAAATCTATATTAGAAACATCTAACTCTACTTCATGTTCTTTACCAAATGCTACTAAAGCTATAGATTTAATATGGTTAGTATTTATTTTGTTTGGTAATAAAACCCCAGACTTCTTAAAATCAGTTAGACTAAGTTTAAAAGTTTTCCAATTTTTAGAAACATTAAATTTAGCTTGGTAATATTGCCAGGGAAGCACTGTAAAGATTGTTCTTAAATGAACGTAATAATCTAAATTATTGCCTCTAGCATTCAAAGAAATTTTTTTAAAAGGCAAAAGTTTTTCCTTTAACACCTCTCTTCTTACTTGTATAAACCCTCCATTATTTTCCAGGCTAACTTTTCCTGTCATTCTCAAAAATTTTATTTTTTTTTCTTCCTTAAACTCATATTTACCAATAGAAACGCCTCCCATAACCTGATCAGTAATAAATTTCCATTTTACTTTTTTTTGATTATCAAAATTTTCAAACATCAAATCCTTTGCATTAATATTATTGAAGGAAAAGACAAAAATAAAAAATATTGTTATTATTTTTAAAAACACCATATTTAAATTATGCGCATACTAATTATATTTATCTACCTTTTTTCATATCTTGTATTATGTCACGAATACGAAAAAAATAACATTATAGTTGATCATCCTATTCTTAAGATTAACTCAGACCGATCGAAAGTTGGAGCTGGATACATGAAGATAATTAATAATTCAACTTCTGATATTTATTTTACAAAAATATCTTCTGAAATATCCAATAGACTAGAAATTCATGAAATAATTCAAGAGAATGACACTTATAAAATGCGTCCTGTTGAAAATGCGCTGTTAATACCATCTGGTGGAGAAATAATTTTCAAATCTAAGTCATATCATGCGATGTTTTACAATTTTAATTCAACGCTTAATAATAATGATCTTATAAATGCAACTTTACATTTTAGTAATCAACTAAATATTCCAGTAAAATTTAAAGTAATTATTAGAAATAAAAATAATCACCAACATCATTGATTGAAGATTAG
>MDTC01054006.1_pt1 | contig 15797 bp, 8 predicted proteins | sample 811181 | NCBI WGS metagenome assembly MDTC01 (sample SAMN05326644, study PRJNA326480) | marine metagenome | isolation source: seawater | place: Pacific Ocean: North | collected 2011
AAGACGGGGCCGATGGCCTTAATGGTGCCGGCTGTCGGATCGATCCCAATGATGACGGGACGTTTACTCTCACCTGCCCTCACGGGCCTGCGATTATTCTTGTTGGCGAGCAGGGCGCCGATGACCCGATAGGGACCCTTTGTGGTAACGGCCAACTCGATGACGGAGACGAGGCTTGTGATGACGGCAACGATATTGCAGGTGACGGATGCACAAATTGTCAGTTCGACGCCGACTTGGGCTGCATTGGTGAACCGAGTCAATGCGGCCCGATCACGCCCATCGACGGCTTTGTATCAATCACGCCCCCCCTGAATGACGATGAGCAGCTGTCCCCCTTTTTCATTGGGTCGCCCGCCAATGAACCAGGGCGTCACACGGATGAAAACCGGCATGCCGTCTACTTAACCCATGGATTCTTTTTGCAGGCAACGGAGGTCACAAAGGCTCAGTGGGATGCCATGTACGGACCCGGTAATTACCTGCCAAAGCCCGAGTTAGATTGCGACCAATGTCCGGTCGCAGGGTTAAATTTTTACAATGCCCTCGCCTATGCCAATCGTCTCAGCCAGCAAGAAGGACTTCCTGAGTGCTTTCAACTAAACGAGTGCAATGATGAACGGGAAGGTTTTCCTGACTATGGTTGCTCAAGCGTAACTGTGAACACAGGATCCGGGCATCCCTATGACTGCGCTGGATACCGACTCCCGACAGAAGCGGAATGGGAATATGCGGCGAGAGGCGGATCTACAGACACCCTTGGCGTCGGTAATCCGAATGTGGGCGGCGACGATTTGACAGATTTATACAACGACATGAGACTTAGAACTTGCCTCTTTGTTGGCGCAGCGCAGATGGGCGGACCTGCTTTTGACAGCATAAACGACTGCGCTCATTTGCATGCACGCCGCGACTCTGGCGCCTGTGGCGGCGTCAATGATGTTTGTCTGAACCCGGTCGCGACCGTCGGCGCGCCTAATGGTTTCGGTGTCTCCGATATGCTCGGCAACGTCTCTGAGTGGGTTTGGGACAGGTACGCGCCATTTACCAGTCGGTCCGTCTTGAATCCCGTCGGGGGGCGATTCGGTACTCAACGGGTCATCCGAGGTGGGTCGTACGAAACACCGCGGGTTCACATTCGAGCGGCTTTTCGATCCATGGCGAATCCGGGATCCATTCAAGCACCGGCGTTCCATGATGGGATTGGATTCCGAATCGCACGGACCAACCCAAGTCGCCACTACACAGCACCGGCAGGTGTGACACGAGAGCCTGTCGGTCCAGAAGAGGTTTTAGGAGCCGAGCTTTGTATCCAGCGGCGACGCTACCAAAAACGCGTCCATGTCCGAGCCAGCGACTTTCCTTTAAACGAGGACAACGAACGGCTTTTAGAAGGCCTTGCGGAGTCAGACCTCGTCATCGATGAAATCGGCATTCGCGCCAGTCAACAGTCCGATGATTTTTACTCAACCATCAACGGCATTGGATCCGCAATTGCCAAGGCAAATGCCATCAATGATGCTTTCGGGTCAACTCAAGTCCGTGCAACACCTGCACCGACCCGCGTTGTTGCAGATGACCCGGTTCGCGAAGTGTGGCTCGACAGCACGAACTATATCACCATCAACGCCAACATTATCTCGGGTCTTCACGTCCTAGACGATGATGGTGCCCCCGGTCCGCAAAGTGTTCGACCGGAAGACAGCATACGGCGGGCCGAGATTACGGGTGATGCGATCGCACAGACACCCATTCGACCGGATGCACTCTTGCTAAACGGGGTCGCAATTCGACCCGGCGTCGACGGTGATGACCAGGTTTCAACAGCAAACAGGTCTTGGTCTGCCATCGCAAAGGGAGCCGCCATCAATGCAAGTACCCCGTTTACAGGGGTCACAGCGTCAGCCAACGCCACAGTGATTCAAGACCGCGACCCAATCAGTGTTGGGACGCTCGATTCGAGCAATTATTTCACGCTCAACGGCGTATTAATTACAGGCATTGACGTTGAGGAACGAGATGGAGGACCCGGCCCAGTCAGCCAGCGTCCTGAGGATGCGCGTCGCCGTGCTCTGTTTATGCCGTCTCCCTTTCGGTCGATCGCGCAAGGCGGTGGCGAACGATTGATGGACCAGGACGTCATCATAAACGGGATCAACATTCGATCGACAATCGATGCGGACGACGCCATCTCCACCCTGAATAATGCCTCATCGGCTCTCGCCAAGATGAATGCCATCAATGCCTCAACGGAGTTCACTGGAGTCACAGCCAGAGCAATGCCAAGCAAGGTCTATGGGACCAGCGATATCAGCGCCGTTGACTTGGATGCAACCAATTTACTGATGATCAATGGAGAGATGATCGCGGGGATTCGAGTCGAAGACAACGATGCGGGACCCGGCCCCGTGAGCAACGATCCGCAAGACAGTATCCGAATGGCTCGTTTGGAGTCGGATAACGACATTCAAACCCGTGGTGCGGGCGATGCCCTACTGGCTTTAGACCTGTCCATCAATGGGATCCCAATTCGGGCGAGCGTCGATGCTGACGATCCCGCTTCCACCGTACGACCGGCAACATCAGCCATCGCGAAAGCGGCGGCAATTAATTCATCAAGCGAACATACTGGTGTCACAGCACGGGCCCTCCAAACTCAAGTGACCGCTGGCAGCAGCATCACTCAAGTCTCCCTCGATAGCATGAATTATATATCCATCAATGGCGCAATTATTGCCGGATTTGAGGTCCGCGATGACGACGCAGGCGACGGAGGTGGAGACGATAATGATGCAGTTGAACGCCGCGCAAGCATTCTCGCAGCAGACTACGGGATCACAAACATTCCCCAGGGTCCAGGAAATGAGTTGAACCGAGGGGACCTTCTCGTAAACGGGGTCAATATTCGGGCGTCTATCGCGGCCGATGATCCAATATCAACCACATTTGGCTCTTCTTCTGCGATTGCGAAAGCGGCCGCCATCAATGCATCCAGCGAGTTTACAACGGTCACCGCGAGACCTGAATCGACCTATTTCATTGGTTCAGCAAACATCGCTCAAGTCTCATTAAATGAAGATAATGCGGTCCGTATTAACGGAGTTGTAATCCGAAATCTTGAGGTTCAAGACGCTGATGCCACAGGCACCCTGCGTGAGGCAATAAATGCACGAGGCGCACAAACAGGTGTCCAGGCATCACTCAATGCACAACAGCGCTTAGTTCTCACCGCGATGGATGGACGAAATATCGACGTTCTAATAGAGGGTGCTGCAACGCGGCTAGGACTTTTGCCGGCACCTGGGACACGCGTCATCGGCGGCACAATCAGCCTGACGTCCCCGAGCAGCATTCGTCTCTGGTCGCCTGCGAATGCGATGCTTAAACTCGGCTTCGCTGGCCTGCAAATCTACAAGAGTGCCTTGCGGGTAGATGGTCGGGACAACCTGCGCAGTGTGATTAATTCACTGAGCGATGAAACAGGCGTCATCGCGTCGTTGAACGCTGCATCTCGATTGGCTCTGACTGCTGTCGATGGACGAAACATTGAAATCACGGTCATCGGGAATGCAACCCGCCTTGGGCTATTGCCCGGTGCTGGGACCTATGCTGTTGGAGGTCGTCTTGTTCTGGAGTCACCTGACGCCATACGAATCGAGGGGAATGCCATCGCAAAGATCGGCATCAACAGCACCTTCGCCTTTCCCCTCCGTGCAGATGGCGCCGACAATTTACGAAGCCTGATCAATTCTTTAACAGAGAAAACTGGAGTCACAGCCAGCTTAGATGAAGATCATCGGGTGGTTTTGACCGCGGATGATGGCCGAAACATAGAGGTCGGGATTGCGGGCAGCGCCACCCGTCTCGGACTTGGATTCCCAGGACTGCGCACCTATGGCGGCGCCTTATCGTTGGAGAGTGACGACACCATCATCATATCCGGAAATGCGCCCGATAAAATCGGAATTCAAAACGAAATGATTATCCCGAGGCTGCGTGCAGATGGGGCTGATAATTTGCGCAGTTTGATCAATGCCGCAAGCCTGGACACAGGCGTGACCGCGTCCTTGGACGTTGATGGGCGGCTGGTACTGACCGCTCAAGACGGTCGAAATATTGCATTGATTCATTCGAATATCGCAACCGGTCGCATCACCGGATTGGGGCGAGACCACTACAATGGCGTGTATGGTGCGCCACTTACTCTCACCTCTGACAATGCCTTTACAATCCATGGCAATGCCGTTGCCTTGGCGACCATCGGCTTTTCTCAGTCAATCATTGTCGCTGCATTGCGTGCTGATGGGTCTGACAACCTGCGCAGTCTGATCAATTCGGTTTCGGTCTTCACAAATGTGTACGCCAGCCTAACAGCGGAACGTCATCTCATGCTGACCGCACCCGATGGCCGTAACATAGAGGTGCAAACCAATGGCGTCGCAAGTCAACTTGGCTTTCCACTCGGAACGAGTGTATTCGGCAGCACGCTGGATATTGAGTCGGAAACTCATTTAAATGTGGCCGGCACCAACCTGGGATTGAGCCGGGCAGGATTTCCAGCAGGGACAAAGCGTTATCGCGCAACAGATCTTGTGAGCCGTGATTTCTTATTCTGTGAGAACAGTCGGACGGTTGACCAAGCGCGCACCGCCTGCTCAGACGCCGGCGGACAGCTGGTCAGTATCAACTATGTTGAGGAGAATCGCTGGATCTCAGAAACCGTCCGTTCAAAGGAACTGGACGGCGCATGGATCGGACACCGAATGGTCGATGGTCAATTGTTGCGCCTGGATCAGAACAACCTCTCTTTCTCTGGTTTCGACCCCAATGATGGGCCTCCTGCCGCAGAGTGCGCAAGCATCGGTGCCGACCGGTCATTCTGGTCTGTTGCAGACTGCGACGAACAAAAACCCTATATTTGCAGCCTCTAGTTCCGTCTTTTTGATCTCGATCTTGAGACGTCAATTTGTCGGATGGACGCGCCTCGTTTATCAGGTCTGCAAGGTCAAAAAAACGGATTTTCAAGTGGTCTGAAGGTGGACTGACACCCGGCTGTCCTGGGCAACTTTTGTATGAGGATACCGGCAGTCTATTTCATTCGACATGAAAGCACTGTTTCACTGCTTGTCAGATGGCACAAAAAGACCTTACTATCAGAATAAGTATCACTAAAATTATCCACTGGGACTAATTCTGCTACACGTGTTGATCAGCACGGCTGGGTGACAACCGGGCCAAACCTGACGCGCTTTGGGAATTGGTTCGTTCTGACATTAACGGAAACGAGGGCGAAGTGAATTCACTGGATTGGAGTGTTGTAGGCGTTTACCTGACGGCCATGATCGGGCTGTCTTGGTATTTGGGTCGCAACCAATCAGATGCAAAAGATTATTATCTTGGCGGGAACAACTTGAGCTGGTGGTCCGTCGGAATATCGACAATGGCGACCCAATGTTCAACAAACAGTCTCCTGGGTGCCCCGGCATTTGTCATCACGACGGGACTCATTTGGCTGCAGTATGAGTTCGCATTGCCACTGGCGATGGTCTTCATCATGATTTGTCTGCTGCCGTTCTACAGAAAGCTAAACCTGGTCTCTGTCTATGCGTATCAGGAACGCCGTTTTGGGCGTACCGCCCGCACCGTGCTCTCTGTTACATTCCAATTCCTACGCGCATTCGCGACCGGCGTCACCGTCTACGGCATTTCCATCGTCTTGCAGAGTATAGTTGGGATCCCATTCTGGCTCTCTGTGGTGATTCTTGGTGTGGTCACGGTCATCTACGACATGCTGGGTGGCATGGCGGCCGTCGTGCTCTCAGATGTCATTCAGATGGTCATATTGTACCTTGGCATTGCCCTCTGCGTAATCTACAGCATCTCAGAGGTCGGTGGACTTTCTGAGGTCTTTACGGAATTCGTCAAACTCGGGCCGATGATTCAATCGGATTCCTTTGTGGGGCTACAAGCCATCGACTTTGACGGTTGGGGCTTCACCGCGGATACACAGTATGGTTTTTGGCCCATGCTATTCGGCAGCCTGTTCCTGTACATCTCGTACTACGGAACAGATCAAACCCAAGTCCAGCGAGAACTCTCGTCGGCAAATATAGACGATACCAACCGGTCCCTCATGCTCAATGGCATGATGCGCTTCCCCTTGGTCCTCACCTACTGCTTCCTGGGTGTTTGCATTGGCGCCTATATCGTTAAAAACCCAGAATTCCTGGGCATGCTTAACGACGGCGATGGGCCTAACTACAACCTGGCCGTGCCAAAATTCGTGACGACAGTCTTACCCAACGGCGTCATTGGACTCGTCATCGTCGCGCTCTTTTCAGCCGCGATGTCATCTTTGGACTCCACCATCAACTCCCTGTCTGCAACAACCATTAAAGATCTCTATGAACCCTTCATCCAAAAGGGAGAGATCCCGAACGATAAACAGCTCAAGTTATCACGGTTCTTCACGGTTTTCTGGGGTGCATTGATCGTTGCATTCTCCTTCTTCGTGGGCGATATCTCGAATTCGGTCATTGAATCAGTTAACAAGATTGGCTCTTTAGCCAATGGACCAATTCTTGCGATGTTTCTCTTGGGCATCCTGACGACCATTGGCAATGAACGCGGGGCTGTAACAGGTTTGATCGTCGGCCTCATCAGTAATGCTGTCCTGTGGAAGTTTGCCCCCCACATCTCGTGGCTCTGGTGGAATGTGTCTGGCTTCTTCGTCGCCTTTGGCGTGGGCGTCGTTGTCTCGACTTTTACTGGTGGGAGCGACAAAGAGCTCACTGGGCTCGTTTGGTTTAAGGGCGTAGACAAGGAATTCGATTATCAGGTCAACTGGCCTGCACGATACCGCATTATGGCCGGCTACTCGGTTCTCATGATCCTTTTCTGTACAGGACTTACTTTTCTGCTCTGAGAGCGAGCCGACTACGCGCGTAGCGACATTGTGGTGGGGATAAGAACATGAAAAACCGCGCTCGATTGCATTCATTGCTTGGAGACATTTACAATGGCGATACGGCACAGGCGTTGACTGAGCGTATCGAACAACGTGTGTCAGACGTGGCGGTACACATTGAGGACAGGGCGACGTGGTCTGAGTCAGATATTCTACTGATTACATACGCCGACTCATTCTCCGAGGATGATAAGCCACCGCTTCACAGCTTGTTGCAGTTTTTAAGAGCCTACGTGCCCGGACTCTTTTCTCAAGTCCACTTGCTCCCCTTCTTTCCATATACATCAGACGATGGGTTCGCTATCTCGGATTATCTTAACGTCTCCTCTCACAATGGCTCTTGGAGAGACATTGACGCGCTCAAAGGCGACCATGAGCTGGTTTTCGACTACGTTGTGAATCATGGCTCAAGCACACATCCACGGTTCCAAGAGTTCCTCGAAGACAAAGCACCGGGCAATCAATATTTTATCACGGCCGATGAGGCCACCGATGTCTCGATGGTCACGCGACCCAGGGCAACGCCCCTCTTGCAAGCGTATGATACAGCCCGCGGACAACAATTTGTCTGGTGTACCTTTTCCCGTGACCAAGTCGATTGGAATTTCGCCAATCCAGATGTGCTTTATGAATTCGTCGATGTATTTATCAAATATATCGAATATGGGGCACGGTGGTTGCGCATCGACGCCATTGCTTATTTATGGAAAGAGCTGGGCACGACCTGCGTACACCTGCCGCAAACCCACGGCGTGGTCAAAGTCTTGAGAGCGGTCGCTGAAACGATTTCGCCGACCATCAAGATCTTGACAGAAACCAACGTGCCTCAAGAAGAGAATCTGAGTTACTTCGGCGAGGGTGACGAAGCCCATATCGTCTACAATTTTTCACTGCCGCCCTTACTCACGCACACAATGCTCTCGGGTGACAGTCGGCATTTAACCCACTGGTGCAGCTCACTGCCCACGCTGCCTGATGGCTGCACTTTTCTAAATTTCACCGCATCCCATGACGGTGTCGGACTGAGGCCTGCGGAAGGTATTTTAAACGATCAAGAGACTCAAGACTTGGTCCAATGCCTTCGCTCCTTCGGCGGTTTAGTCACAGAACGGCGTCGACCCGATGGGAGCTTAAGTCCGTACGAAGCCAACATCTCTCTGTTTGATGCGTTCAAGGGCACCGTTGACGGCATTGATGACCTTCAGACAGAACGATTCCTCCTATCGCAATGCCTCATGCTTGCCCTGAAAGGGGTCCCGGCCCTCTACTATAACAGCCTGCTGGCAACACCAAACTATGTCGATGGCTTGCGAGCCACGGGTCGCAATCGCACCATCAATAGACGAAAGTGGACACTGGCCGAAGTTGCGGCTCATCTCGACTCGCCTGACAATGCGCCCAAGCGCGTTTTAGATGGATTGAAGTCAATGCTAGACGCGCGTCGTCGGCAATCGGCCTTCCATCCAGAAGCCGGCCAGGTCTGCCTCAAGCTTGATAACCGGTTGTTTGCCATCCAGCGAACGGCCGAGACGTCACAAAGCCTGCTCTGTGTCTTCAACATCAGTCACCAAACAGCCCATACACCCGCAGGCGCTTTGGGGGTTGACAGGCTCGATGAGAGTCGAGCTGTTTTTAAAACGGGCCAACTTCGGTTTGAGGAGGGCGAACTACAAATGGGGCCATACTCAGCTGTCTGGTATGAACTCTGAACTGTCGATATCAATCACCGTCAGCAATGCAGTCCAGCGGGACTCAGGGAATCCGGTCCAAGCAATACCGAAATGTGTCATCTCGTTCGATGAGCACATCGGCGGTTTTTGGCAAACTCGCCAGCATATGTTCCGTCGCCCTCTCAAAGAGTGCAACATAGTCAAAAACTTGCGCCTGAGTCATCAGGCCAACATGCTGTTCGTCAACGTCTTGAGTCACCCCCAACGTCTCTCGCAATGCCTTTTCTTGGAGCCAACGACTCATCCGAACCGTCTCCATCGAAGGCACCTTAATCATGATCAGTCCATCGAGGCGGGCAAACAGTCGACGGTACTCGGCCTCTAATCTGGAAATACTCCATTGAGCCCACGTCCCATCCGGATCCTCACGAGCCTCTCTTGTGTTATACGGTTCTGTCCAGTCGGCCATGGGAGGACAACCAACACACCAGCCTTCGAAGAGAATGACATCAATAGCCCCCTCCGCCACATCCCAATGGTCCGCGGGCTTTCGATCATCCGACGCCTTGTTAAATCGTGGGATTGCCACATGAGAATGTTCATGGGACGCCGACAACGCATCGATGGTTTGCATGGCAAGCTGGACATCGTGAGTCCCAGGCACGCCTCTGATTTGGCAGAGCGGGTGGATGTCCTTGCTGAGTCGAAGCCGCGTCTCCCGCGTGTGATAAACATCGTCGATGGACAAAACAGCCACTTTGAGCTGGTGCAGCTCTTCTAAGACGGGCTTCAGGAGCGCGCAAAAAGTGGACTTGCCTGACCCCTGAGCCCCGTTGACACCGATGACCACGCACCCACCAGCCAACGCATGGCTGGCTGCGACCCAATCGGCTACGGGTTGATAAATGGTTGGCAATGACTCATCGACCAGCTCGTCTAAACCCAGCTTAGTTCGAGCGAGTTGAAATGCGTCTAAGGTTGTCCCCATGGCACATGAATCCCCATTAGCAACAGCTGACCTCGGCATCTGATGACGTCTTGGCTCCACCGACTCCAACGCCTTCAAGCCGAGGGAATCTTGAGTCTCAGACGCCGACCAGCGCTCACTAGCCAACGAAGGCTCTCTCGATGACAAATTCACCCTTCTCTCGAAGTGAGCCTTCTCCGAAGTTTCGCGCTTCGAGTAAATCCTTCATGTCCCGGTTCATTTCAATGGACCCACAAATCATGACCCGATCGGTCGCTGGGTCAAACACATCAATACTCAAATCAGAGAAAAACTTCTCATTTTCGAGTAAATGGGTGATCCGGCCTTTGAAGGGATAATCTTCTCGAGTAACACTGGTGTAATGGGTCAGCTGAGCGGCAAACTCTCCGCATAGCGGGTCTTCGCCCAATGCCTGATACAGCTCCTTACCGTACGTGAGTTCCGCGACGTCCCGACATGTGTGAGTCAAATACACCTGACTGAATTTTTCATAGGTCTCCGGATCACGAATGATACTCGCAAAAGGCGCAATTCCCGTACCCGTCGACACCAAGAACAAGCGGTTTCCTGGCTTAAGAGAGTTGATCACTAAACTCCCAACCGGGCGAGCGCTAATGAGAATCGTATCATCTACTTTGATATGCTGAAGGCGACTGGTCAGGGGCCCATCGGGCACTTTGATGGAATAGAATTCCAGTTCATCATCCCATGCTGGGCTCGCCATGGAATACGCACGCATGAGCGGTTTTCCATCGATCTCAAGGCCAATCATGACAAATTGGCCTGATTGAAAGCGAAACGACTTCGGCCGTGTCACGCGAAACTTAAAGAGCCTGTCCGTGTAATGCTGAACAGACAGAACCTTAACTTCATTGGCTGGCGCAGCCATGGACTTACCCCCTCAATTTTGTATTCCATCACACCAGAGAGTATAAGTCGGTCCGACCCCATTTGGGAAGAGCAGACCAACTCATTGTGTTACATCCCCGTCTCTCGGATGTTCGAGTCGCTTATACAGCCAGCAAACAGTGAGTCGGGATAGTTTGACTTGAAGCGACGACATCGAAGAATGAAGACGACATGCCAGGGCTTAATAAACCTCGACTTGGCACCGAGATAGGGGCCGCATCTTTCTCAGGTCCCGCGGCGTCCAGTCATCTGGATTCATGGCGGCGACCTTTTCTGGCACGCGTAGATAGCCATGGGCCAAATCGCGCTCCACAAGAACTCGATATACGCCGGTCTGCATACCAGCGAGACCGCACAAGTAAAGCATCGTTTTGGGGTCTTTTAAGACGACATCGTATAGCTCTGGTGTACGCGCCACATAGTCATGCACGTACCCTTCACCGTCCCCCTGTTCACCGCCTTCTCGACTGAGAACAGTGTGGTAATGAAAATTATCGAATCGTGCCGCTGTCTCTTTGAAGAAATCGTCATACAACAGGTCACTTGTATACGGGACGCCCATAACCAAATGGACGTGGCTGCCAGCTGGGCCTTTTGGACTGTAGAACAACTCCTTGACCATACCTCGAAAGGGGGCAATCCCCGTCCCCGTCGCTAGAAAAACGTAGTTATGTTTTGCAGCCTCTAACGGCAGCAAAAATTTCTGACCAGCGGGTCCCGATACAAAGACCGAATCGCCCGCCGTTCGCGAGCACAGATAATTACTGCATACGCCAATGAAGAGGCCGTTGTCGGGCGTCGTCTGGTCGGGACGCTGCGGGGTAAATTCATCGATCATTCGCTTGCAGGTCGTAGAGACGATCTGACCCGACCCGTCCTCCCCCCAGCTGGGCGAGGAAATGGAGTAAAGACGCACACCTTCCGGACGACCCAGCTCGTCGTCCCCTGGCGGCAGAACACCAATCGCCTGCCCCGGTCTAAACTTGCCCTCGAGTACGGTTCCAGACAGGTCGAACTCCATGTGGTGGACGAAGCTCGCTGACTTGCCCCTCATACACAGTCGATTTCCACTGATTTTGACTTCTATAGTCTCAGTCGCCGGAACGAGATTCGCATCAATGACTGGAAAGTTTGGTTCCATGGGGCCTACCTCACCTCTTCACACATGTTTGGGATGGTCGTTGAACGGACCGTCTTGCCGAGTCCCAAAGGACCGTGGCCCAAGTGGCGCGACTCAAAGAGACTCGACAGTCGCGAGCGACCGCCAGCACAATAGAAAAGCCCATGCATGTTTGACAAGCGAATTTAAAGGCGATCATCAATGAATCGCTGAATGGGCGCCCGGTCAAACGGGTCCATAAACGATCTCGCTATAAACCCATCGATGATGCTGATGTATTTCGAACTGAAAGTTTGTGTCTTCAGTTCGAGGCCCTTGTGCAGCGACTATAAGGTTGACGCTATTCGCTGTCTCAGGTCACACTCTTGGGAGTTTGAGTTGATTCGAGCCATTTGTAGATTCTTATTTTTCGAGAAGGCAAGCGCTACCCATGTCGCAAGACCTCAGCATTTTGGAGAAATGGGCCCTCGAACGGTACCGTAAATGCCAGCAACGTATCACCTGCGATGACGACACGGTCATCAGCCTTAAAGCCTGTCATACCGAAATCAATAAGGTTGAAAGACGAACCATTCGCAACGCGGCCATCGCGGGCGCGATGTCAGGCCTATCCGGAGCGATAGCTGCATATTTTGCCGATCCATTGATGCCAAGTGGCGACCCGTCCTTAACTGAACAATTGCCCTATCTTTCAATCGTATTCTCGGTCACATTTATCGCGACAGCACTGGAGATTGCCTACTTGTATTGGGATGGTCTCTATGCGGCAGTTCACATCAATCGCATCGCACAGCGCTGCGAACTGAACTGTCCGACCCAAGAGCGTACCATGGATTTGATTCTGGTTCGCTCGGCCTTGGAATTGGCGGAACCCGTCGACCCATTATTCGGCATCAACCCGCTTAGCCGTAAATCAAAGCTCCGAGTCTTTCTAAAAACCATCGCATACAAGGCCAAGATTGCGGTCACGAACTTCCTATTAAAAGCCTTATTGAAGCGTATTTTTGGACGGGCTGCATCACGCTATTTCGTCGAATTGATCGCTGTCCCGGTTTTTGCGCTTTGGAACATGCTGATCACTCGATGGATTATGGCCGAGACAAGAACGCGCGCACTCGGTCATGCGATTGTAGAATCTTTGTATCCGGTCATCCTCAACGATTTGTCATCCATGTCTAAACAAGGTCAACACGCCTGTTTCCTAGCCCTGGGTGAAGCCGTCCATAGCAGCGGCGAATTTCATCCAAATGTGGTTCTTTTTCTAGAGAGGTTCACCCGTGAGACGGACCTCTGTGAAGATGAACTCATCAAGCAAGATTTCCATGAGACCGTAAAGACATGCTCAGAATCAGAGCAACGAACGGTCATCGATGTATTGACCGCTGCCTGCTCTCTAAATGGTAAACTCACAAAAGCAGACCGACGCTGCATTAGAGACGCGAATGAACTCATCGGGTCTGATGTAGGGAGTCAAAGAGCTGCGGAATTCATTGCTTTCGTGACCACGGCAGCCCCCTTGGACAGCATCCCGGAAAAAACCGGACTCACGCCCAGCCTATCTTGACTAGAGACGCCGTCCCAAGCGTGCTCAGAGCGCACTCTCAAAGATGGAGTGACGCATCTATCGTCAACACAACGCGCATGAAATACACATGCGTCTTGCGCATTCACAGACTGCCTGAATACGCAAGACACGGGGACTGTATGATTTTTTTAAAAAAAAGACCTCTGGTTCGCAGAAGTCTCTACATCCAACAGTCGAGACTGCTGATTTTAAAATAGCGACGCGCAAGGCGCGTCAGTGACCGGTAAACAAGAGCCTGGCCAAAACCCCGACAGGCCCCTAGTCGATGGTGACCTGAGCATCAATAAAATTGAGAAAGTCCTTCAAGCCAAGGCTCTCCGCTGTCGCCCTGAGCTTCTGAAGACCCTTCACTTCGACCTGACGGATTCGTTCCCGGGTCAAGTTTAGAATCTCACCAACCTCTTCGAGAGTAATCCCGCCTCGATCGGCAACATCCAAGGCACACGTCTCTCGCATTTCCCAGACCTCTAGGTCCGGGAAATTTAATTTGATGGAGCCCGTATCCGGATTGACATCCAGATACAAATGATGTTTGCACGACACGTACGGACAGGGTCGTACCGCCGACGCGCACACATCTCGCATCACTGGGCGATCAACCTCAACCGTGCTGAGCTCCTCTGCGAGCTCTAGCTCTTCTCGGCTCAAACGCCTGGTTGCTATCGTCCTTGAACGACGTCGTCCCTTTTTACCCGGCCGTTTCCGCTCCGGAGTATTCGTCCGACGATAGGAATGCGGCAACTCTTGGCCGGGACTGCCCGCATCCTTCACATTGAGTCCACTATTTAGCATTTCCTTTATCCCACCTGTAGTTAGCACCTTGTGAAAAATGATTAGCACGGGCAGATCTGATTAATCAATGCAAATTTATCCTACATTTCCTTATATTGGATCACATTGTCGCCACATGTCGCACATCGGTGGATCTAAACCCCTAAAACCATTAATCAAAAAGAAAATGAGGAATCCTGAAAATAATTAAAAAAAAAGATTTTGATGGAGACCGTAATCTCTATCTGACCCTTGAATGCCTGAGGCCCGTAAGAGCATGAACGGAGTCAAAAATTGTTTTTTGGGGGAACGACGCAACATCAGATGCAATGGATATCAGCCATCGGCCGTGGCCAGCGTGAAGGCGATGGTTGCTAATTATAACGCTCAGATTTCAGGCTTTCACGAGGCCAGCCCATATCGATGACGTGCTTGCGCAGTGGCTTGACCATTTCGCCGACACCACAGATATAGACCTGCGTGGACTCTGATGAGGCGCCATTCAAGACACCTGTGAGTCGCTCCAGTTCGGGCACCTCGCTCGACTCCTCATCGAGGAGTATAAATTGACATGTCATGTCTAACTTTAGATTTCTGAGGGTCTCGCGATAGAGAACTTCTGAGTCGCATGGGCTACTATAATAGAGTAAGACCTGACCGGGATAACGCTCTGCCTCAAGAGTTCTTAGAATGGCCAAAATAGGTATGAGTCCAGTATATCGCGCAAAAAAGAGAAAGCTTTGGGGTCGCACATCATCCAAAACGAACTTACCCATCGTATTAATGATTTCGACCCTATCATCGGGCTTGAGCATAGAGAGATAGGTCGTGCCGATCCCATCAGGCACCACATCAAAAACCAAATGAATTTTTCCGTCGGGGCGCATCGGACCAGCCATGGAATAGACCCGTTTCATGGGCCGCCTCGATTCGATGGGTATCTTGATTGAGACCCATTGGCCAGGCTGATAGTCGATGTTTTGGTCCGGCTGAAGATACAATTCGAGTACGTGGTCGGTCAGCGGCTGTATGGAACAAACTGTGGCTGCGATATTCACTAGACCCTCCCCCATCCTGACTGGTCACTGAACTGGCTCTGGACGTGAGCGACTCTTAACGCCATGCTCAAAGGACGTCCACCACAAAATCCCATCACCACTCAGCGCCAATGCCCATGGTCTCAGCTCTTGACATAAGCAACATGAGCACTAGCAAGCCGTCAGCGGAATCAAAAAAGACCACTTGCGGCTAACAGCAAGCGCAATAAATTATAAAAATCACCAAATTAATAAGCTTTTAAACATATAATATATATAACTTTTTATTTTTTTATAATTAATCCATATCTTTTTACTTAAGTTTACAATACTCATCGAGCGTATTTAAAATTGGCATCGCGGTCTAAAACGCAGTGCGTTTGAGACGGCGTGCCGGCGCAATCATGGCAGGAGATAGAAACATGAGCATTCGACTCGGTGAAACCGCACCAAACTTTACGGCCGACAGTACGTCGGGGCCCATTAATTTCCACGAGTATCTCGGCGACAGCTGGGGTATTCTATTTAGTCACCCACGAGATTACACCCCCGTGTGCACAACGGAGCTCGGCGCTGTAGCGGGTTTAAAACCAGAATTTGATGCGCGCAATGTCAAAGTGGTTGGATTAAGCATCGACAGCCTCGAAGACCACAATGGATGGAAAGGTGACATCGAAGATGTCACGGGCAACCCGTTGAACTTTCCGCTGGTCGCAGACCCCGAACGCACCGTTGCCTTGAGCTACGACA
>MDTC01070148.1_pt1 | contig 15796 bp, 11 predicted proteins | sample 811181 | NCBI WGS metagenome assembly MDTC01 (sample SAMN05326644, study PRJNA326480) | marine metagenome | isolation source: seawater | place: Pacific Ocean: North | collected 2011
CGTGCGGTGCAGATAGACCTGCCAGTACATCAGTCGCCGGGCCATCAGGAATTTTTCAATCGAGTAGATGCCCTTCTCCTCCACCACCAATTCGTTGTCCTCCACTGCGAGCATTTTGATGATGCGTTCGCTGCCGATTTTTCCCTCCGCAACACCACTGTAAAAACTATCTCTGGCGAGGTAGTCCATGCGGTCCATGTCCAGCTGGGAAGAGACCAGCTGGTGCAGGAATTTCTTGGGATGGTGGTCGTTAAAAATGGCGATGGCCGTGTCCAACGCTCCGTTGAAAACCTCATTGAGCCGGGCCATAATAAGGGTGCTGATGTCCTCGTGGTGAACCCCTTTGACGATGCTGTGCTCGAGGGCATGGCTGAATGGTCCGTGACCTATGTCATGGAGCAGGATTGCCGCACACACTCCTTCGGCCTCCGAGTCGCTGATCGCAGTTCCTTTAGCCCGCAACACCGCGATTGCCTCTTGCATCAAGTGCAGGGAACCGATGGCGTGGTGAAATCGGTTATGCACCGCGCCGGGATACACGAGGTGGGAAAGTCCGAGTTGGCTTATGCGTCGCAAACGTTGAACGTAGGGGTGGTCCATGAGGTCAAAACTCAGCGTGTGCTGGATGGTAATGAAACCATAAACCGGATCGTTCAGGATTTTGTGTTTGTTGTGATTTGACATGAACTCAGGGCATATGAATTCCCTTGGCGGTGCGTTTATTCTTGGCGCAAGTTAACCTGTCGAAAGCGGTAGGGCGTATTTTTGAATAGACGATTTCATTCATGCAGAGAACTCCACGAATCCTTTGGGCGGACGACGAAATAGATTTACTGAAACCACACATTTTGTTCCTGGAGGGCAAAGGGTTTAACGTAACGGCTGTCAACAGCGGCGTTGAAGCGCTAGAAAAGCTCGGAATAGAGGTGTTTGACTTGGTGTTTTTGGACGAGCAAATGCCCGGCTTGAATGGGCTGGAAACGCTCGCCCGTATCAAAGATCAACGGCCGCATCTACCGGTCATCATGATCACCAAGAGCGAGGAGGAACACATCATGGAGGAGGCCATTGGTTCAAAAATCAGCGATTACCTTATCAAGCCGGTCAACCCCAATCAAATCTTGCTCGCTATCAAGAAAAACCTCGACGAGCGCCGGTTGGTGAGTGAGAAAGCTATGTCCGATTATCAGCGCGAGTTCCGCGAAATCTCCATGCAGCTGATGGACCGATTGGACGCTTCGGATTGGACTTCCATCTTTCAGCGCCTCGTGCACTGGAAACTTGAATTGGAGCAGTCCGAAGATGCAGGTATGGTGGACGTGTTGGATATGCAATTCAAAGATGCCAACCGTCAATTCGCAAAATTTTATGAGTCGAACTACGCCGAGTGGATGGCCGGTCCTGGGGAAGAAACCCCTGTCCTGTCGCATCGGTTGTTGCCGACCAAATTGCCGCGGGTTTGGTCCGAGACAGGTGACGAACGTCCCGTGTACCTCGTCGTAATCGATAACTTGCGTCTAGACCAGTGGAAAATGATCGAGCCGTTGCTTTTGAACCGGTTTCGTGTGGCTCACAACGAGACCTACTTCTCGATGCTTCCGACTGCTACGCAGTACGCGCGGAATGCCCTCTTCTCAGGGCTTTCCCCAGCGGAAATCGCGCGGGCATTTCCCCAGTATTGGGTTGGAGAAGACGAGGAGGGGAGCAAGAATAAATTTGAAGGGGAATTGTTCCAGGCGTTGCTTAAACGCATGGCCTTTAAAGGCAAGGCGTCCTACCACAAGATTACCAACCTAACAGCGGGTAAGAAATTGGTGGACCAATTTCACCAAACGCATGGTAATCAATTGACGGCCGTCGTTTATAACTTCGTTGACATGCTTTCGCATGCCCGCACGGAGATGGAGGTCTTGAAGGAGTTAGCTGAAGATGAAGCGGCTTACCGTTCGTTGACCTTGTCGTGGTTTGAGCACAGTGCCTTGAAAGATCTGCTGAATCTTATGGCGGAACGTGGAGCGCGCGTAATTATAACCACCGATCACGGCACAGTGCGCGTCGCCAATGCGCTGAAAGTAAAAGGCGAGCGCAGCACCAATACGAACTTGCGGTACAAGGTGGGAAGAAATTTGGGTTACGACGGGGGCGACGTCTTCTCCATTCGCCAGCCGGAAGAAGCCGGGTTACCTCGGCCCAATGTGAGCAGCGCCTATATCTTTGCGCGGGAAGATGATTTTCTTGTCTACCCCAATAACTACAACCACTTCGCGCAGTACTTCAGGGACACTTTTCAGCACGGGGGCATTTCCCTCGAAGAGGTGATCATTCCCTGGGTCGAATTGGATCCGATTTCATAGCAATTTTCCATGTCAGAGTTGCAACCGCTGCACCGCGTATGGGCCTCCGGGCCTTTCGATTTGAAAGGCTTGCCCGCAGCAGCAGAACGGTTGATTCCTGCCTTGACGAAGGTCCTTCGTCCGGTTGACGATGGGGCGATTCCTGCAGGCGTGGTCGCACTTAAGGGCGAAATGGGAGCGGGGAAAACCACCTTGGTAAAAGCGTTGTGCGAGGCATGGAATGTTGAAGAGGATGCTGTCAGTCCGACGTTCGGGTTGGTTCAATGCTACAAAGGCCAGGGCCGTTCGATCTACCACTTGGACCTTTACCGATTGGAGAACGAAGAAGAAGCCTGGGACTTGGGCCTCACGGAATACTTTGACGGGGACGGATTGAATTTTGTGGAGTGGCCGGAGCACGCTCCGGGTGTTCTCCCTGCAGATGCCGTGTTGCTCGAAGTGAGTGTGAGTGGACCTCAGTACGATGGAATGCGCGAGCTTTCTCTGTCCATTCCGCATCTACGCGGGATGTAGTAATTTGTGCAGCGATGAGCGACAACAAGAAACGGATCCAGTCTTTGGCACGGGAGGCGGCTTTACTGCCCCAAGAGGAGGTTCTACAGATCTCCGAGCGCACTAGAGAGCTGGTCATCGGTATCCCTAAGGAGGAGAGCTTCCAAGAAAAGCGTGTCGCGTTGGTTCCCGAGGCCGTTGCCTTGCTTGTGGCTCGTGGTCACCAAGTGCTTGTTGAATCGGGTGCTGGGGAGCAAGCACATTATGAAGATTCGGACTATAGCGAGTCGGGAGCGCGCATCGTTTACGACCGGCGGCAGGTGTTCCAGACCGGAATGGTCATCAAGGTCGAGCCACCGACTCTCGAGGAGGTGGGTTTGATGGGCTTGCGCCAAACCTTAATAAGTGCCTTGCAATGGACTGTCCAATCCGAAGGTGTTCTTGAGGCGCTTGCTGAGAAGAAAACCACCGCTATCGCATGGGACTTCCTCCAAAATGCGAACGGAATTTTTCCATTGGTGCGGGCAATGGGAGAAATTGCCGGTAACTCCTCGGTCCTCATTGCAGGCGAACTGCTCGCGGGTCCTGAAGGAAGTGGAACCTTGTTTGGTGGGGTATCCGGAGTGCGTCCAACCGAAGTGGTGATTATCGGAGCGGGCACCGTGGGCGAATTCGCGGCGCGCGCGGCCATTGGCCTCGGCGCTACTGTCAAGGTGTTTGACAACAGCCCGCACCGCCTCATTCGCTTGCAGAATGCGCTGGGTCAGCGGTTGTGGACCAGTACCGTCCAGCCTTCCGTCTTACAGGAGGCCCTCAAATCAGCGGACGTCGCTATCGGAGCCATTCGTGGCACCGGCCAACGGGCACCTTTGGTTGTCTCGGAACCCATGGTTGCAGTGATGCGCCGAGGTACGGTCATTGTCGACGTCACCATCGACAGGGGCGGCTGTTTCGAAACCAGCAGGGTGACGTCACACGAACGACCCACCTTCACGGAATTGAATGTCATTCACTATTGTGTACCCAATATCCCTTCACGGGTGAGCCGAACGGCATCGAAAGCCTTGAGCAATATTATGGCCCCGTTGCTGCTGGAATTTGCAGCCGATGGCGGTGTTGACGGTGCGATTCGCAAGAATCCTTTTGCGCGTTCTGGCATTTACATGTTTCAGGGCAATGTCACCCATGCGGAATTGGCGGAAGAATCGGGCTTGACCTACAAGGACCTGGACTTGCTGCTAGCGACGTTCTGAGTTTGCTACAGCAGCACTGCCAGACACCACTTTTTTTATTTCATTGAGCTTCATAAGAGCTTCGAGGGGTGTCAAGTTGTCAACGTCCAAGTCGAGAATCTGCTCACGCACCTGCTCCAAGACCGGATCGTCGAGTTGGAAAAAGCTGAGTTGGACGTCCGAAGCCATTGGAACTTCTGTGGCATGGGATGCGGATGCCTTCTCGTTCGTTTGATCCAGCTGTTTGCGGCTTGATTCTAGCTGCTTCAATACCGCTTTGGCCCGGCGTATAATCGGAGCTGGCATGCCGGCCAGCTGCGCGACGTTGATGCCAAAGGAGTGGTTGCTGCCGCCTTGGGCGAGTTTACGGAGGAATATGATTTTGCCGTCAATTTCGCGAACCGTGACGTTTAGATTTACAATGCGGTGAAACCGCTCTTGCATGGCGTTCAGTTCGTGGTAGTGGGTGGCAAAAAGGGTCAGGGCTTTGTGCGTGTGTTCGTGCAGGTACTCGGCAATGGACCAGGCGATGCTAACTCCGTCATATGTGCTCGTTCCCCGCCCAATCTCATCCAGAAGCACCAAACTCCGCGACGTCAGGTTATTGAGGATGGAGGAAGTTTCATTCATCTCAACCATAAACGTGGATTCTCCTGAGGAGATGTTATCCGAGGCTCCGACCCGCGTGAATATGCGGTCGAGGATGCCGAGGTCTGCGGACGCTGCTGGCACGTACCCGCCCATTTGTGCCATCAGGCAGATCAGAGCCGTTTGCCTCAGCATAGCTGATTTACCGGCCATGTTGGGCCCCGTGATCATCAAGATTTGGTTACTCTCTGGATGGAGCGCAACGTCGTTTGCGATATACGATTCGCCAGACTTTAACGCACGCTCGATGACGGGGTGACGTCCGTTTTTGATTTGAATGCCCTGGGCATTGCTCAGTCGGGGCCGCACATAATCGTTATCGAGGGCCACCTGTGCCAGTCCGGTGAGGGCATCCAATTCGCCAATGACGGTTGCGTTTTGTTGGAGGTCCGCGATATGCTCAGCCGTGGCTTGGACGAGGGCGTGAAAACAAGCTAGCTCTAAGGAGGCGGTACGCTCCTTCGCATCCAAGATCTTGGCTTCGAGTTCTTTGAGTTCCTCGGTTATGTAGCGTTCGGCTTGGGTCAGGGTCTGCTTGCGGATCCATTCCTCAGGCACCTTGTCTTTGTGGGTGTTTCGGACTTCGAGGTAATATCCAAAGACCTGGTTGTAGGCGATTTTGAGCGATGAAATTCCTGTGCGTTTGGTTTCCCGTTCACAGATGGCGTCGAGGGTGGCTTGGGCGTTGCTTTTCAATGTGCGCAGCTCATCCAATTCGGCGTGGATACCCTGTTCGATTACTTGACCCTTCGCCGGATTGATAGGTGGCTCTTCGACCAATTCCGATTGCAAACGCTGAAGCAGCTCATTGCACGGGGTCAACCTTTCGAGGTAAGGCAAGAGGGGCGCTTCGCCGGTTGCAAGCGCCGCAAGGGACTGGACGGCTTCCAAGCCTTTGCGCAATTGCCACAGTTCCCGTGGGTTAATTCGTCCAGTGCTGGCTTTCGATGCCAGTCGCTCGAGATCACCGGTGCATTTGAAAAGTGACTGGAATCCTGAGCGCAAGTCCTCGTCCCCATTCAGACATTCCACAGCGTCTAAGCGTTGGTTGATTGCACTAAGTTCGGTCAGCGGCATGATGAGCCACCGGCGCAGCATGCGCGCGCCCATGGGCGATCCGGTTCGGTCAATGGTCTGAGCGAGCGATGTGCCATCGCTGTGGTTGGACTGAACGAGTTCGAGGTTGCGGATCGTAAAACGGTCCATCCACAACGTGCCGTCCTCTTGAAGCGTTCGGATGGTGCGAACGTGGTTTGGCCGATCATGCTTCGCATGGTCGAGGTAATGCAAAATGGCTCCGGACGCGAGCAGAGCGAGTGGTCGATCATCGAGCTTAAATCCTTTGAGGGATTTATTTTCGAATTGCTTCTGGATGCGCTCTTGGGCGTAATCAGGTTTGAAAACCCAGTCGTCCAGCCGACTCACGTGCCAGTCGCTGCCAAATGCTTCTGAGAATGCTTTGGCGTGGCTCTTCAGCACCAAGACTTCAGCGGGTTCGTGTGCGCGAAGCAATCGGTCGACGAGCGCTTCATCGCCTTGTGCAGTGGCGAAATCTCCAGTTGAAATATCGAGCAGAGCGATTCCGAAACTGGTCTTATCTCTGTGTACCGCTGCGAGGTAATTGTTGGTCCGGGCGTTGAGCACTTGGTCATGAAAAGCGACTCCCGGCGTGACCAGTTCTGTGACGCCACGTTTGACAATGCCTATCGCTTTCTTCGGGTCCTCGAGTTGGTCGCACACCGCAACGCGGTGGCCGGCTCGAACCAACCTTGGCAGATAGGTGTCAAGCGAATGGTGTGGGAATCCCGCAAGTTCTACTTCACTCGCACTGCCGTTTCCCCGCTTGGTCAACACAATGTCCAGGACATCAGCTGCCTTGACGGCATCGTCACCAAAGGTTTCGTAAAAATCACCAACGCGAAAAAGGAGCAGCGCCTCAGGGTAATCGCCTTTGACCCGATTGTACTGCTGCATGAGGGGTGTTGCTTTCCTGGCCATGGGGATTAGGCCACGCGCAACCCAGACTGCTCATTATCGGAGAAATGTTTTTCGGCAAATGTGCGCGTTACAGTTAGTGCTGTTTGTTCTGTTCCTGGCAATTCGAACATGGAATCGTTCAAGACCGCTTCCATGATACTGCGCAAGCCGCGGGCACCGAGTTTGAATTCGACTGCTTTCTCCACCATGTAGTCCAATCCTGATGCGTCAAACTTGAGGTCGATGCCATCCATTTTAAACAGCTCGATGTATTGCTTGCACAAGGCGTTTTTTGGCTCGGTCAGGATTTGCCTGAGTGCCGATGCATCGAGTGGGTTCAGGTGGGTAAATACAGGGAAGCGTCCGATGAGTTCTGGAATTAATCCAAAGCTCTTCAGGTCGGCTGGAGCGGCATATTGTAGAAGGTTTTCGTCGTCGATGCGGTCCTCGTCGGTTTGGTAGCCGATGGAAGTATGATTGACCCGTCGTTCGATGATTTTTTCGATACCCGAGAACGCCCCGCCGCAGACGAACAAGATGTTTTTGGTATTGATGGCGATAAGCTTCTGTTCAGGGTGTTTTCTACCACCCTGAGGAGGCACACTGACCTCCGCGCCTTCGAGCAACTTTAGGAGCGCTTGCTGGACTCCTTCGCCGCTGACGTCGCGTGTGATGGAGGGATTGTCACTCTTTCGGGCAATCTTGTCCACCTCGTCGATGAAGACAATGCCACGTTCTGTTTGCTCGACGTTGTAGTCCGCCGCTTGGAGCAAACGCGAGAGGACGCTTTCAACGTCCTCGCCCACATACCCCGCTTCAGTTAGCACGGTGGCGTCAGCGATGCAGAAGGGGACATCGAGCATCCGTGCTATAGTGCGCGCCAACAACGTCTTCCCGGTCCCTGTTTCTCCGAGCAGGATGACATTGGACTTGTCGATTTCGACCTCGTTGTCGTGCGAGGGATTGAGGATTCTCTTGTAGTGGTTGTAGACCGCAACGCTGATGGTCTTCTTCGCTTCTTCTTGCCCGATCACGTAGGTGTCGAGGTGTTCTTTAATTTCTTTTGGAAGTTTGAGTGACAAGGCTGCATCGGCCGGAGCTGCCTTTTTCTCCTCGCGCAAAATGCCATCTGCCTGCTCAATGCAGTGGTCACAAATGTGGCCGGTAACGCCGGCGATTAAGACGTCAACGTCTTCCTTGCTTCGCCCGCAGAAAGAACAGTGGATGGGGTTATCACTCATCGCAGTGATGCTTACTTACGTTCGAGAACTTCGTCAATCATGCCGTACTCCTTGGCTTCGGACGCGATCATCCAGTAGTCTCGGTCGGAGTCTTTCCACACTTTCTTCTCGGTCTGACCGCTGTGGTGCGAAATGATAGAGTAGAGTTCTTTCTTGAGTTTTTGGATTTCACGTGCGGTGATTTCAATATCAGAAGCCTGACCGCTCGCGCCGCCGAGGGGCTGGTGAATCATGACGCGGCTGTGCTTCAAGCCCGTTCGTTTTCCGGCCGCACCTGCGCATAGCAAAACGGCTCCCATCGAAGCGGCCATGCCCGTGCAAATGGTAGCTACTTCCGGACGTATGTATTGCATGGTGTCGTAAATACCGAGTCCTGCGTAAACGGAGCCGCCTGGGCTGTTGATGTAAATCTGAATGTCCTTGCTCGCATCGGTGGACTCTAGAAAGAGCAATTGCGCCTGTATGATATTGGCGATATAATCATCGATTCCTGTGCCCAAGAAGATGATGCGGTCGGCCATCAATCGTGAGAAGACGTCCACTTCACGGAAGGGCATTTGACGCTCTTCAATGACGGTGCGGGTTAGGTTTTCAGGTCCGTAAGCGTGGGAGATAAAATCCCGGACGGTTTGGCTACTCATGCCGCGGTCTTTCACGGCATACTTGAGAAATTCGTTGCGATCGGTCATGTCATAAAAGTACAGACGATTCCTATTGTCGGCGCGTGCTTTTGCGACCGATTAGCAATCTTTTGTGAACGGGTGTTCTTGATAAAATCGAACCGACCCTAACCGCCAGCGATTAGCTTACTTCAGCGGCTAATTTGGCGAAATCTTCGAAGGAGACACTCTTGTCTTTGATGTTGACCCGTTCTTTAAGATTGTCCACCACCTTTCGCTCGATGATGATGTCTGCAATGCGGCGTCGCTCGTCATCGTTGGCAAGGGCGTTTTTTGCAAAATTATCGAGCATTTCGCCCTCCAATGGCATGCCATATTGAGCGTACTGCGCGCCGATAACTTTTTTGGCTTCATCTTCTAATTCCTCACCGTTCACACGCATATCCGTTTCTTTCATAACGGCCTGTTGAAGCAATTGCCAACGCATGGAATCGGCGTAGCTAGGGTATTCTTTATTCAGTTGCTCCTCTGTGAGAGGATTCTCGTTGTTCATCTGGATCCATCGTTTCAGAAAGGCGTCGGGCATCTGAATCTTCATGTGTTCGATGAGGTCGACAACAAAACGGCGGCGGAAGATGTGCTCAGCGTCGCGATCGAATTGAGCGGTCAACTCGTCGGCTACTTTCGCACGGAATTCCTTTTCTGTACTGACAACATCCTTGCCGAGCACTTTGTCCCATAACCCTTGGTCATTTTCTGCAGGAGTGAGGCGCTTAATCTCTTTGACTTCGAAAAGGAATTGCCCTTTTAAGTCCCGGATTTGTTCGTCTTTGATGCCGAGCATCTTCCCGAGGTCATCTTGGCTGTGCGATATTTTGTGAGGATCGACGGTAAACGTGTCGCCCACTTTCGCTCCGATGAGGGCCTTGCGGGTTTTTTTGTCGTCTAGATGTTCGAGCGCGATGTTGGAATCGCTCTCGATGCCGCCCTCGAGGGGTGCGCCGGCATCATTTAATTGTGTAAAGTGGCCAATAAGCAAGTCCGTATCGGATGCGACTTCTTGCTCGCTGATGCCGCCGTGGCGGCGGGTGTGGTCCGTTACCGCTGCTTCAATGGCCTTTTTATCGACCTTGATGACGTGTCGGGTGAACTTTGCACTGCGTCCAAAACTCAAGTTGATTTCCGGAGCAAGGCCGATTTCATAGGCGAAGGTGAAACTCTCAGGTTTTTCCCAGTTCCCAGATGCGTCGTTGCTTGTTTCGGGGATGGGGTTGCCAAGGATATCGATTTTTTCTTTCGAGATGTATGCACTCAATTCTTCGGAAATGATTTTGTTCATTTCGTCCGCAAGCACGGGTGCGGCGTATTGTTTCCGGATTAGCGCCATAGGCGCCTTTCCTTTGCGGAAGCCTGGGTAAGTAGAGCTTTTGCGGTAGTCATTGAGAATCTTCTCAATGCGGGACTCGTAGTCCACGGGTTCAACAGTTACGGTTAGTCGAGCGGAGAGCTCGTCAATGGGGTTTCGGTCGATTTGCATGTGCGATGTAAGAAAGCTTGTGGGATGACGTTAGCCTCTGCTGATGGTCTTTATTCAAGCGTTTTTGGTTCATGCTTTCTGAATGGTGCGGGTGGAGGGACTCGAACCCACACGCCTCGCGGCACTAGATCCTAAATCTAGCGTGTCTACCAATTTCACCACACCCGCCCAATCAGAAAGAGGTGCAAAGGTAGGAATACGAATATTTCGATGGAACTTACGGGCGATGAAATTCGGATGTTGCCTTCAAATTTGGTCTCGCTCCCTCGTTTTAGTACTGATCGGGGCTGCTCCGGCAATTGCCTTGGGCCAAGAAAGCGAGCCCATTCGCATCCAGATTTTGAAGGCCGATGCCATACTACGTGATCGTTCTCAGCCGGATGTGCAGCGACTCATTGGCGGGGTGGTCCTTGGCATGGAAGAGAGCCGCCTCCGTTGTGATAGTGCATGGCGGTACGATGATGGGAAGTTTCGGACCATGGGCGGCGTTTTGCTAACGGACGGCCCCCAAACCTTACGTGCCGACGAAATGGAATTGAATCCGGAAACCCGATGGGTCCGGGCGCGTTCCAACGAGGACCGCCGTGTTCAGCTCGATGCTGAAGCTGGGAAGTTGACTTGCGCCCTACTGCGCTACCACCTGAGGCGCGAAGTGGCCCTGCTGCCGTTGGGCGGTCGATTGCAAGACAACGGTCGATTGATTGAATTTCAACGGGGCCAATACGAGGCGAAGATGTCCTTGCTCATGCTCGGTGGCGAAGTGCGTATGGACAACGCTGACTACACATTGGACTCCGATAGCTTGCATTGGCTTGAAGCGGCCGACCAACTCTCATTTTATGGACCCAGTCACTTGCGCACGACAGATGAGCGATTTGAATTGATTTGCAGCAGCGGCGAATTCGATGTGTCGACTGAGTCGGGTTGGTTTGGTGGGGCTGGATCTCCAGGGGTTCAATTGCGCAATGATGAAGTATGGCTTGAGGCTGATAGTGTGAACCTTCCAGCGGACAGTCTGCTCCCTGCGACCGCAGTAGGGGAGGTAGACATCACGGATACATTGGAGCACTGGACGTTGTCGGGCCATTATGCGGAGCGATTGGGTCGGGGGGAGGAATTTGATGTGTGGGTGGCCGGAAAGCCCGAGCGTCGCGCGTGCTGGGTCGAGGCAGCGGCAGAAGATACTTTGAAGTTGGTCGCAGATACCATTTCTGTCGTTGGCGGTTTGACCATCGTTTGGCCAGCTGTTGAGTTTAGTCAAGGCGATGCGTCGGCTTCTTGTGACACGCTCCTATGGGACACCAATACAGACCGTGTTCAACTGAAGCGGGTGCCAAAAATGTGGATGGAAGGCTGGTTGCTTCAATCCGATTCTTTGGAATGGACAATATTGGACAATCGACCCGAGTCATTGCGCGCAGCAGGCCATGCGAGTTTGATGTTGCCCGTGGACAGTGGGTTGTGCTTCCAACAAATTGTTGGTCGGGAAATCACAGGTCGTTTTCTTTCGAGTGCCTTGGAGGTCGTTTGGGTAAACGGCAATGCGCAGTCCGTTTACTTTGACGCCGAAGCCGATGTCCCTTGTGCTGAATTTAACCAATCATTGTGCAGCGAGATGCGTTTGGACTTTGATTCGGGTGAAGTCAAGCAAATTGTGTTATTAGATCGACCGGAAGGCCAATGGAAATCTGGAGATGCCGCTGCGCCCGTTTTGGAGGGGTTGAACTGGGTGAGTGCGCCGCAGGTTAAGCGTGAATAGCCGCATATACATTCCTTGGCCCGATGGTGCCATATCGCTCTACATTGCCCGAGCGGATGGAATGTGCGATGTGGAGAATGAGCTGGGTGTTATTGGGGATCGCTTGGCCACTGGTCGGTCTCGGACAGCACCCGGGGTGGGTGCAGGAATTGCCATGGATCCGTGCGAAAGCGTTGCATGTACAGTCCTGGAGCGCTGGGGAGACGTTCTCCTTTCAGCAGCATGTGCGCCTGCCCACAGATTGGTCACTGGCAGCGGACTTCACCAAAATCGGAAGCTTCAGCCGTTTGGCGGTTTGCGCCGGTCCTCAAGTCCCGTTGGCTCCTCTAGTTTCTGCGCAATTGCGGTTGGGTTTTTTAGCCCGAAGGTGGGTTTTTGCTGAGGAGGTGCGGAGTGTTTTGCGTCCAAACTTGCACTTGCTTCTTCGAGGCCAAGGAAACGATGGTGAGGCCGTAATGTTGGGCTTCGGATTTGCACCGGAAGGGCCTCTGCCTCGCGTTCAAGCTCGGGATGAGTTGGTGATTAAGCTAGAGGTCTTTTCCGAGCGCAATGGACAGCGGCTCCAAGCGCGGTGTACGAGGACAGCTGCTGGATTGGCTTTGGAGTGGCAGTGGATGGCCAATGTACATGGCCAGTCGAAGTTGGGGCTGATCTGGCGAATGTTACCCGGATACTTGGGAATCCATGGTAGCCGGGAATTTGAATCGTACCGATGGTCTGTTGGTTTACTCCGTGGGGTTCGCCATGGTGGATTTTGTTTGGCGCTGGCAATGGAGGCGTGTTGAGGGTAAATACAGCACTGCTATTTCGATGGGCGCTGCTGGTTTTGAGTAGTTGCTTTGCTAAATCCCTGGAGGCACAATGGCAGGAGCTAGATGCTGAATTGACTGAGCAAGTGAATTTGGGGTGGCTCAGTTTACAGGAGCGTATTCGTATTTTGGATCATCTGGAACGTACAGGCTTGCCCATCGCGGTCGAGGAGGCTTGGGCCATCGATGGGCTTACGCATGGTGCTGCTTGGGCCTTGATGCACAGTTTGGAGTGGCAGCACTTGGTCAACCGAACCCAACGCCATGCCATCGGACGAGGTCTATCGGCTGAAGTGCGGTTTACCCGCAGCCCAGGGGCACATTCCCTCCGCCTTCGTAACCCGGGGAAGTGGGGCTTGCGCTGGGATCAAGGAGAGGCCGGGGTTTCGGGCTATTTACAGACACCAATCGGCAGTGGAGGGCGATGGAGCGCTCTGGTTGGGGGGCATCGATTGGGATGGGGCAATCGCACGTTGGTAGGCGAGAGCGTTTTGTTTGCCGGGTTGGACACCCCGTCGTTTGCCTTGCCGGTGCAGTATGGATTTACACCGATGTGGGGCCCGGCGGCTCAGGATTCGAGGCATGGGTTGGTACTGCATCGAAGTGGTAGGGTGGCTTCTACCTTGAGCATGGACCGCAGCGGTAATCTGGCGATGGGTGTCTGTGGCAAAGGGCAGCGGGGCATCATTGCTCGCATGGATGGCGGCAAACCGGCGGCTTCTGCATTCGCAAGGGGATTCCTTGGTATTTGCCAATGGATTATGGAGGCCGGCCGTATGCAGAACGGATGGGCGTGGAGTGGTGCATGCCAATGGATGCATCACCGCAACAGCGAAGCGCGGATGAAGTTTGAGGTGTTTAAGCATCCCGAGCTCAAATTTGATTGGGAAGCTTCTGCGGGAGGAGAATGGCGGAGAGCTCAATGTATCCTTCGATGGCATGTGGAGTGGGGCAATCGAAGCGAAGTGCATCCTTTGTGGGTTAAGTGGAAAAAGGTTTGGTCCGAGAGCCATACGGCAGAAGTACATTGGCGCACAGCCCAATCTGACAATAAGGACGTTCGGGCCAGGCAACGGTTGGAACTGCGCTGGCAGTGGAAAGTGGAACCGTTGGTTATTCGCTTCATGGTGATTCCGTATGCAGATGAACGGGCGCCGGGTGCAGCGAGTGCATTCATTTCTCATCAATTCGGTTCCTGGAGACTCAAGCAAAGTTTCACGGTTTGGACGTTTAATGCCGGCAGACGCGCATACATTCCCGAGCCTTCATTGGCTGGGACACCGTACCGGATGATTACAGGGTCAGGGTATCGCTTGGCTTCGGTATTACAACGCAAGGTTCTTTCTGGTTTCACCTGGCTTGTGGCTGTTGCCTATTCAAATCGTCCGGGCAATCCGGAAGTCAGCGAGAATATGTTGACATTGACCTCTGCACAAACTGAGATTAGCCTGTCAATCCGCATGAACTTGTGACGCTATCTTAGCCCAAAGACAATCGACATATGGCAACAACCTCTGACATCAAGAATGGCCTTGTTTTGAACCACAACAATGGCCTGTGGCAGATCATTGAGTTTCTGCACGTCAAGCCGGGTAAGGGAGCTGCATTTGTCCGGACGAAGCTGAAAAACCTTCAAACGGGGAAGGTGGTGGACCATACATTTAACGCTGGTGTGAAAATTGATCTTGTTCGGATTGAGACGCGCGAGTATCAGTACTTGTACAATGACGATCAAAGTTTTTTCTTCATGAATCTCGAGTCGTTTGAGCAAATCCCAATTGAACGCCATGTTATAAATGCTCCAGAATTTTTGAAAGATGGACTGATTTGCCAGCTGCAGTTTCATGCAGATGAAGAACGTGTACTGAGCTGCGACTTGCCGACTCATGTGGAAGCAGAGATTACCTACACCGAGCCGGGGATAAAGGGGGATACAGCGACGAATACGCTCAAGCCGGCAACCACAGATACAGGGGTTGAGATACGCGTGCCATTGTTCATAGACATTGGTGACTTTGTGAAGGTGGATACCCGTAACAAAGTGTACGTCGAGCGCGTCAAAAAGTAAGCCCATGCCCCACAGCGTCGAACGGCTCGAGCAACGGCTTGAGGTCCAGGATTATAAGCTGAATGCGTTGCTCGATGTGACGCAGGGCATAAACGCGCGCGCCACAGAGGCTGAATTACTCGAACAGTACCGCGTCACGTTGGCGGAAAATTTAGGCATTCATCGGTTGGTGTTATACGCCAACGACGAAGGATGGAAGTGTTTACTGACCAATGGTGTCGCCGGGGAAATTCCAGCTGTGTTGGAAGCTTCCTTCTTTGAGGAAGGCGGCCAAGTACGCCTGCACTCGTCAAAAGGAAATGAGGATTTTGACGTGGTGATTCCAGTAGTGCACAACGAAGAACCACTGGCGTACTTGCTAGCCGGTGATACTGAGGAAGGCACAGGGGTGAGTCCGGTGGTCAAGCACTTGCGCTTCATCGAATTGCTGACCAATGTGTTAATCGTTGCGCTCGAGAACAAACGGATGGAAATCGAGCGAGTCAGGCAAGAGGCGACGCGGCGTGAGCTGGAGTTGGCCGCTGACCTACAATCCATGCTCGTGCCGGCGGATTGGCCCCGCGATCGGGACGTCGACGTTGCTGCGTTTTACAAACCTCATCTGGAAGTGGGTGGAGACTATTACGACGTTTTCTCGGTCGATGAGGACCGTTTGGTCTTTTGCATGGCAGATGTCAGTGGTAAGGGGATTGCTGCAGCTTTTCTAATGTCAAATTTCCAGGCCAACCTTCGTGCAATTTTCCAATATGAGCCGAGCGATTTAGCCAAAGTGGTTACGCAATTAAACAAGCGTGTGATGGACAATGCGAAGGGCGAGAAATACATCACGCTATTTGCTGCAGTCTACAACCGCAGAGACCAGACCCTGCAGTATATCAATTGTGGTCACAATCCGCCGGTTTTGATGTCCGCGGACGGATCGACCCAGCAACTTGAACTGGGTTGTTGCGGCTTGGGGATGTTTCGAGACATCCCGTCCATCGAATCCGGTACGGTAAATATTCGACCGGGGACGACCTTGCTGTGTTACACCGACGGACTCGTGGAGCAAGAAAATTC
>MDTC01249429.1_pt1 | contig 15795 bp, 13 predicted proteins | sample 811181 | NCBI WGS metagenome assembly MDTC01 (sample SAMN05326644, study PRJNA326480) | marine metagenome | isolation source: seawater | place: Pacific Ocean: North | collected 2011
CTCGAATACAGGACGGAGCATGAGGCCGAAATTCAACCACAAAATCAACATCCAGAGAGGAACTCCGAACAGTCCGGGGTAGTCACCAAATGTGATGAATCCAAATTTTACGAGGCAGGCATCCCCGACCAGGCCAATGAACAAGGAGCTTACAATAAAAGGAAACAGAATAAATAAACCCTGGGTATAAATCGAACGCACCGCCACTATCGCCAGTCCAAGAAATGGAAGAACCAGGGGGAGGGGACTGAGGGAGGAGAGCACGCAGGCAAACCAGGCGACCTGAAAAATCACAATGTCGAAGAGCATGGACTTGTTGAATTTCATCCGGGAAAGCCACGGGCGAGCCGGCACTCGGGCTTGGCCAGTAAAAGATGAACATCCCCGGTGTATCCCTCTTCAAATCCGGCCTCGCAGTAACAAAGATAATATTCCCACGCCTTGCGGAAGCGCCGGTCATAGCCAAGGGAATCAATTTTTTCCTCGTTCTCCAAAAACCGAACTTTCCACTCCCGCAGGGTACGGGCGTAGTGGTAACCAAAATCATACAGGCTGGCCGGGCGGAGGTCGGATTTTTCGACCGCGGCGGAGATCATCGCCGAGGCGGAGGGCACACAACTACCGGGAAAAACCCGGGTGCGGATATAGTCGACTTCTTTGAGGTATCGCTTGTAGCGGTGATCGGGCATGGTAATTCCCTGAATCATTGCCGCCCCGTCGGGGAGAAGAAGGTCGGAAATTTTGGAGAAATAAACCGGAAGGAATTCATGGCCCACCGCCTCGATCATTTCAATGGATACAATACGGTCAAATTTTCCCGAGAGTGCACGGTAATCTTCTTTTACAATTGAAATCTGTCCGGTCCATCCGTTCTTTTCGATCCGTTGGGAAGCATATTCGAACTGGCGGTCGGAAATAGTGGTGGCGGTAAGGGAGGCACCGGTCCGTTCGGCCAGCCGCTGGGCAAATCCGCCCCATCCACAACCAATTTCGAGTACGCGGTGGTGGGAATTAATTTCAAGTTGATCAATGATACGGTCGTACTTTGCAAGGGAAGCCTGTTCCAGGGTATGATTCTCAGATTCAAAAATACCACAGGAATAAGTCATGGTTGGATCGAGCATTAATTCGTAGAAGTCGTTTCCGAGGTCGTAGTGCAGGGCGATATTTTTACGGCTCCCCTGCAGGGTGTTTCGTTGAGTCAGGAAATAAGCCGCCAGGGCGGCTTTATTGAGCAGGGTGGCCCATCCTCCCTCGAGTCCATCCATTACTTTTTGATTGCGAAGAAAGAGGCGGAAAAAACTGACTAAGTCCGGGGTGGACCAGTCCCCGTCGGCAAAACTATCGGCCACTCCGAGCGAACCCCCGAGGCAGGCCTTGCGAAAAAATGCGGGGTTGGAAATTCGAATTTCTGCGTTGGGTTGTTCGGTGGAGGGAACTCCCATGGTGATGGTTTGAGCAGGACTTTTCAGGAGCAGGGAGCCGCGGTCAATTTTGCCAAGGTTGGAAACCAGTAGACGCTCGAAAAATCCGGACTTTCCGGTGGTATCCACCGGGATGGTGGAAACTGGTTCGGAAGCTTGCTTATTCATGGCTGGTGGAGGGAGAGGCATGTTTGGGGTGCGGATAAAATGGACATCCCTTTAAACGAAGAATCAGGGCGTGCCAGTAGATACCAAATGTGATTCGAAAAGTGAGGAATGGAAAGCGCAGCAGTGACCATCCGAGATTGAATGAATTGATTGGTTTTTTGCGCAGGTTCAAGTGGGCGGAAAAAAAGATTTCGTTGGCCCGTTTCAGGATCATATCAACCCGGAGTTTTTCGCCTGGTTTTTTAAAGCGCCAGTCATATTCCACGCCCATGTCGATGAAGGGAGAAACATGAAATTCTTTTTTGAATTCCTGCTTGGTCTGGTTGGAATCACTGGGATCGGAATCCGACCAGGAAAATGCCTTGGCGTATTTTTCATGCCAGGGTGTATTGGTAATCTCAGCCATCAAGGCAGTGGGTTGGTCACGGCTTTCATTCCAGGCATAGTAAAAGGTTACCGGATTGAAGCAGTATCCAAAGGTTCGAAGATGGGTCAAAATGGAAATGGGTCCGGTTATGGGTCTGCCAATTTGTTTGCTCATTGTCGAGCGGACCGCGTCTTCCAAAGAAGAGACCTCCGGCTTGTGGTAATCGGACCGACGGAAGCAGGAGAGGTTGGATCCAGCAGTTGACCATAACCAATGCCCCTGAAAGACCTCGTTTAATTCATCCAGAAATAAATGGGGCATATATAGCCGGTAGCGTAAATGATGAGACTTGGGAGATTTTCGATGATGACTGACTTCACCAAAATAGAGCGAACTATTCATCCTAATTTTGCCCCGAATGCATCGCATACCCGGAGTCCGCTGGTCAATCCATCCTCATGAAATCCATAACCCCAGTATGCCCCGCAGAAAGAGATACCCTGGTTGCGGATAAACCGGCGGTGTCCCTCCTGGGCTTTCCGCCGCCCGAGGTGATAAGTGGGGTGGGAAAAATGATAGTCAGCATGGTGAAGTTTTGGATCAATGCGTTCCTTTTGATTCAGGCTGACACAGAAGGGTTCCGAGGTGGGCAGGCTCTGTAGAATGTTCATGTCATAGGTAACCAGGGCCTGGGCACTTTCCTCACGGGGTAAATATGCATTCCAACTTGCCCGGGCGGACCGGCGCCTGGGAAGATGAGAATCGTCACGGTGTAAGGAAACCATGTTTTTTTCGTAGGGAAAGGCTTCGAGAAGGGCAACTTCTTCCGCACTTGGGGAATGAAGAAGTTGAAGGGATTGATCGGCATGGCAGGCGAGAATGACTTCATCAAAAACTGGTTTTGTCCCGTCCGGAAGAGTAAGTTCGACACCCTGTTCAATTCTTTCGACCTTTTTGACCGGGGTATTTAAACACAGTCGATTGCCGAGGATTGGAAGGATTTTTTCGACATAGGTCTTGGATCCACCTTTTACCACCCGCCAAACTGGGCGGTTGTTGGCCTGGAGCATTTGATGATTGGAAAGAAAATCTGTGACAAATTCCATCGGAAAACTCTGAAATCGACTGGTGGAACAGGACCAAAGGGCGGAACCAAGAGGGAGCAGGAAATTTTCCCGGAAGCGGGAACCGAATTTCATTCGTTCCACGAATTGCCCAACGGTTTCAGTAGATCTACTGGCCTGGTCCGCGGCTTCATGAAATCGAAGAATGTCACGGACCATGCCCCAGTGCTTAAAATCTACCAGGTTTTTAAGATGTCCAAATAATCCGACCAAATTTTCGCCATTGTATTCCAAGCCGAGTCGTTCGGACCGTACGGAAAATCCCATGCGGGTGGGCTGGGAATCGACTCCTAATTGATCAAGTAGAGTGAGAAAGTTGGGGTAGTTTTCACGGTTGAAAACAATGAATCCAGTATCGACTTGAAAACTCCCACTATTTCCCTTCGCGGTTACTGTATTTACATGACCACCCGCTTTGCTGCCTGCTTCGAACAGAGTAATTTCATGGTTTTTACCCAATAAGTAAGCACATACCAAGCCGGATATCCCCGACCCAACAATTGCAATTCTCACGGGGGGGCAGGAACCAAATTAGCTCGGAGGCTGGGCTTTTTCAATCACCCAAGCGGGAACCGGACGCAAATCACGAACTAATCCAAATACACTCATCAGACGGAGAATGAAATAAGTCAGGTCAAATTCACCCTTAAAAAATCCCTGTCGGGCGGAGCCGGGGAAGAAATGATGGTTGTTGTGCCAACCTTCCCCGAATGCAAAGATTGAAACAATCCAATTGTTCCTGCTTTCATCCTTGGTGTTAAATCTTCTTTTGCCAAACATGTGAGTGAAAGAATTAACCGCAAATGTGGCATGGTAGAGGAAAATCGTGGGCACGAGAAATCCCCAAATCAACATTTGCATATTCGATAACCCCGTGAGGGAATAAAACCAGGAAATTTCAGGGGCAAAATAACACGCGAGTGCAAGCAACAGAACAGGTATCCAATCAAAACGGTTGAGAAAGCGTAATTCCTTGATTTTTAACCAGTCGGGAATTTCCTTCAGGAAAGTGGGCACCGCATAATCGGTCATGAACCAAAGGGTATGACTCCAGAAAAAGCTTTTCGAGTGAGGAGAGTGCACATCCTCCTCGGTGTCAGAGTGTCTGTGATGTCGTCGATGATGGGCGGCCCACCAGAGGGGTCCTCGTTGTCCGGAACTGCATGCGATAAAAGCACCGATAAACTGAACAATCCGGGAAGTTTTAAAGGACCGGTGAGAAAAATAGCGGTGATAAAATGCGGTGATCGAAAACATTCGAATGCTGTAGGAAACCAACGCAACAGCCAGACACCACAATGTAAATGGGTAAAAAAAGGCTAGTAATGTGAACAAATGGATCAATACATAGGGCAAACACCTAAACCACTCAACACGACCTTCAGAACCCTTGGGACTTTCGAAGGTTTCGGGAGGTGGTAGTACCCATTTAGAGATAGAAAAAGACATATCGACAGAATGTTTTTCTAAGATGAATGTCTTAGAATACAATTATTGCTACCACATAAAGCTGATTTTTCAAGCAAACCAGCTAATTTGGCTCAAAATTATTCCTCCGGGTCGAGAGCAAGGGACAACTCGAGCGGGCTCATTTTAGTTTTTCCGCGAAGATCAGTACCGACAAGCTTGTCGAGTTTCCGAAAATCAATTTTTCCATTTTGCATGAGAACTGCACGAAGTTTTCGTAAACCAAGAGATTCTAGTTGTCTGACCCGTTCGCCGGACACATTAAGTACATCTGCAATGTCGTCCAGTTTCATCGAGTCGTCCGCTCCAATACCAAAACGCATTGCTAAAACTTTTCTTTCCCGGTTATCGAGAAAGCTGAGTGCGACTGACACATCATCACCAAGCGATCCATCTTCACGGTAGGACTGATTAAGTTCTTCCTCTTCAGTCATCACATCCCCGAGAGTTTGGTTAGAATCTTCACCGAGCGGTTCATCAATCGAGAGCGAGTTGGTGGGGGCGAATTTTACCCGGTTGGATAAATTACGGTCATTACCAAGAGCTTTATTAACTTCTTCCTCGGTTGGTATGCGTCCAAGTTCGACTTGAAGTTGTGAACGGACCAAATTTTCTTTTCTTTTGCCCTGTGATACATCATGGGGAACGGCGACTGCACCCGACATTTTGCCAATCAGTCTTTGTATTCTTTGACGAATCCACCATGCGGCGTAAGTGCTAAGTTTAATCCCTCTGGTGTGGTCAAATTTATCAAGCGCAACCACAAGGCCCTGTATACCCTCAGCCATTACATCTTCCATGGACACACTGGTTTGGCGAAACTTGAGAGCAATGGAAGCAACCAGACGAATGTGTCTTTCAATGAGTTCTTTTCTTGCTTCGTCGGAACCTTCTGCCATTTTCTGGAAAAGAATGTCACACTCCTCTTTGGTGGGGGGTGGCATGCGTGAACGATCAGAGATGAACCGGCCAATTGGGTCTAAAGAATTCTTATCAGGCGTAAAGTTTGATTTGTTTGATACCATAGTACTTAATAAAACGATTCCATCTCAAAAAAAGATCATCGTTTTTTTACTACTCAATTATTCTAATAGGCCTCATAGGCTGTGCTTTTACCCCTAATGATTTGCAAATTTGCTGGATCTTATTCCAAGGGATCTGTTTCTAGTTTGAGCTAACCGGCGGATAGCGATTCGATGTAGTAATGAAAGTATTGGAAAATCGAATGGAAGGACTGTATTGTCCGGCAGGTGATTTTTTCATTGATCCGCGGGGTCAGGTTAAAAATGCTTTGATCACACATGCTCACAGCGACCATGCCCGTGCCGGGCACAACCAATACCTTTGTTCGGAAAACTGCACTTCTTTGCTTCAGGTACGAATTGGAAAAGATGCGAAAATTGAAGGTTTAAAGTACGGGGAAAAAAGAAAAATTGGAGATGCCTTGGTTTCTTTTCACCCGGCAGGTCATATTTTGGGCTCGGCCCAGATTCGAATTGAAGTGAAAGGATGTGTTTGGGTGGTAAGTGGGGACTATAAACCACAGGCTGACTCTACCTGTGAATCTTTTGAATTAGTTCCCTGTGATGGATTTATTTCCGAATGCACTTTCGGGCTACCGGTTTATCACTGGGCTGATGAATCCGAGATACACCGGGAAATGAATCAATGGTGGCGAGAAAATAAAAAGGCAGATGAAATTTCCCTCTTGTTTGCCTACTCGTTGGGAAAAGCCCAGCGCGTACTGGCCGGATTGGATGCAGAAATCGGTAAGATATATGTTCACGGGGCAGTGGATTCTTTTCTCGAGCATTATGCCCGGGCGGGGGTTGTATTGCCAGCGGTCGAAGTCGTAAACCGCAACAAGGACCAGCCTTACGGGGGATCTTTAGTCGTTGCTCCGCCAGCGGTGGAGGATTCTGCATGGACCAGGGGATTCCGGGGGGCGAAACGTGGTTTTGCCTCCGGATGGATGGCAATACGAGGAGCCCGCAGAAGAAGAAATCTGGACCGTGGATTTGTTCTTTCTGACCATGCGGATTGGAATGGATTAATCGAAGTTATTGAAGGAACTGGAGCGGAGACGGTAAAAGTCACCCATGGAAATGGAGACGCCCTCAGTGCTTTTCTTCGTGAAAGAGGACTGGACGCAGAAGTCTTGAAGGGTGCGGTGATTCGCGGAGAAGAGGAGGAATGAATCTTTTTGCCAAACTCTTCCACGACTTGGATGAAATGACCAAGACCAATGCCAAACTGGACCGCTTGGTGGAGTATTTTAAGGAGGCCCCACCGGAGGACGCAATCTGGGTGGTTTGGTTTCTTTCTGGAAACCGAATCAAGGGAACAATCAAAACCGGAGAAATCAGAAATTTTGTGGCGGAACGGGCGGACTTGCCCCTGTGGTTGGTGGAAGAATGTCACCACCAGGTGGGGGACTTGGCAGAAACCGCCGCTCTTTTGGTGCGGGGAGAGAGCGACCGGATGCCTCAGGGACTGAATTTTACTGTGCAGACTTTCATTCATGCCATGCGGGGCATGGATTACACGGGACGCCGGGAATCAATGAACCGGGCATGGGACTCGATGCGCTCGGTTGACCTGCTCCCTTTCCACAAACTACTCACCGGCGGATTTCGGATGGGGGTTTCCAAAGGCAACCTGTACAAGGCCTTGGCACGGGTGGGGAAGGTGGAACCGGCAGTCATCTCCCAGCGACTGGCTGGTGAGTGGACGCCCAGTTCACTTGGTCTGAGCGAAATTTTAAATCCGGAATCGGAGGATTCGGGGTGGTGCCGGCCGTTTCCCTTTTGTTTGGCTCCTCCATTACAGGAAAAAGTAGAGAGCCTGGGAAACTGCTCCGACTGGCAGGTCGAATGGAAATGGGACGGTATCCGGGCCCAACTGATCAAGGCAAGTGGAAGGGGAATTCTCTGGTCCCGGGGAGATGAATCGGTGGGGGATGCATTTCCCGAAATTCTGGACTGTATAAAATTATTACCCGATGACATTTGTCTGGATGGGGAAATTCTCGCTTGGGGATCCGAGGGCTTGCGATCTTTTTCCCGTTTGCAGAAAAGATTGGGAAGAAAAGATCCAGGTCCATCGATCCTGAAGCGCGACCCGGTTCGTTTTTTGGCGTACGATCTTCTACGATGCAACGGAAAGGATTGTAGAGACATGAGTCTGGAGTATAGAAGGGAGAAATTAGAAGCGGTGGTTAATTCCCTGCCTGATGGATTCCCCCTTGATATTTCTCCCCTGGTAAATGGTGGAAACTGGAAGGAACTTGAATCTCTCCGTGAGGAATCCCGAGCTCGTGGAGTGGAGGGATTTATGCTGAAGCGGAAAGATTCAGCTTACCGGGGCGGGCGGGTGAAAGGTTCATGGTTTAAGTGGAAGGTGGATCCTTTTCTCGCCGACATGGTGGTGGTGAGTGCTCAACTTGGACATGGAAAAAGATCAAATTTATTCACTGATTATTCGCTTGCAGTTTGGAATGAAAGTGGAGAACTCGTGACCGTGGCGAAGGCCTATTCCGGGCTGACTGATAAGGAAATTGAAAAAGTGGACCGGTTTGTCAGAAAAAATGTCACCGGTAAATTCGGACCTGTCCGAGGTGTGCGTCCGGAACTGGTCTTTGAAATTGCATTCGAGGGAGTCCAGGCATCCGGCCGGCATAAATCGGGAGTGGCCTTACGCTTTCCCCGGATTCATCGATGGAGGAGTGATAAAAAACCGAAAGACGCGGACACCCTGGAAATGATCCGTGGATTTGCCGGAATCGGGGAAGTAAGGGAGAAAAACGGCACCAAAATGGATCAGGATGGGAATCTTCTGCTTTTCTAATTTGAACTGCAATTAAGCGGCCAGGCTTTTTTTGAAATTACCCAAATTTTCCCTGGCACTTTCCTTGCGGTCCACAATTGGACGGGGGTAGTCTTTTCCAATCAGGCAGTTTGAGGAAATTTGAACGGATTCGGGGGCCAGGTGGGGTTCGAAAATGTACTTGGGGGGAAAGTCTTTTAACTCGGGGATCCAAAATTTGATGAAGGAGGCGGATTTGGTTTCAGCATTGAGACTTGATTTTGCGTCTGGACAGGGATTGTAGAGCCTGAAGTAGGGCATTGAAAAGGGAGCCACTCCGGAGAGCCACAACCAGTTGGCATTGTTGAGTGCCCAATCGCTGTCGAGAAGTTTGGCCTCAAAAACATCGCGCCCATGTTTCCAGTGCTGCCAAAGTTGTCCACGGGTAAGGAAACAGGAAACTGCATGCCTGCCGAGGTGATGCATCCAGCCGGTTGCTTCGAGTTGCCTCATCATTGCGTCGATGTATGGAAATCCGGTCATTCCTTTTTCCCAGGCAGAAAGCTTGTTTTCATCTAATTCTCCCCAGTCAATCTTTTTGCACATGGAGTTGCCGTTCACCTGGTCCCAGTTTTCCACGGACCTTGACAAGACATAAAACATTTCACGAAACAGGAGCTGTCCGTGGAGGGATTCCGGCGGCTTGGTGAAGTCATCTTTTCGGTGGCATTTTTCACATTCCTTCCAAAGTTGGCGAACTGACAGACACCCGGTGCTAAGGTAGGGGGATAATCCGGTGGTGCTTGGTTCTTGAGGGTCCTGGCTTTGATTGGTCGAGCAAGTTTTCGGTTTCCTGAACTGATTGACAAATTCTGGACGGGAGGAAACTTTTTCTTTAAGCCGGCGTAGAGCTACGGTCTCACCACCAATGAAATAGCACTCATGTTCCGGGGTAGGGAATGGAATTCGTGTCCTGATCTCAGGAATTGAAATGGTCGGAAAGGGCAGGGGATGGGAGGAAAATTCTTTCGGAAAAGAAGGAATTGCGGAGGGCACCGGCAAAGGATCGGGCACCCGATAAAATCCGTGTTCGTCGAGGCCAAAATATTCCGTGAATAACTTGACAGCATCCTTCATGGATTTCGGCTGTTTGAAGTTCGGGGCGGAAATTACGGATTCAAGATCGGTCAGGGTATGCACCGCCGGAAAAAATTCAACCGGGGTGGGAGAGGATGAATCTGTGCCGGAAAACAAAGCTTGGATTGACTGGGTGACCTGCAAACCATGGGGTTCCGAGCAGTAATCCGAAAAAAGACCGATCGGATATTTGCTGTGCTTTTGAATCTCCTTGAAGATCTCCGAGGGATTTCCGAAGGCAATTAATAGTCCATGGTTTTGCAGGGCTTGCAATTGAGAATCGAGGTCAGAAAGACACTCAATTAAAAACCTCATCCGATTCGGGGAAATCTTGTCGAGTTCGGATCCCACAACCGCAGGGTCGAGAATGAACAAGGGTAAAACGGATTGGGAATCCTTATCCTTGCAAGCTTCCAACAAGGCAGGGTTGTCGTGTAAACGAAGACACTTTCGAAACCAAACAACTGATGTTTTCACGGGTGGATTATGCCTGTGGTTTTAAGGTGGCGAGCGCGGCAAGTGCCCGGTTTCGGGCATCGGAATGATCCACGCAGGGCCCTGGGTAATTACCGCCAAGGTCAACCCCGCTGGATTCAAGCAGATCCGCCGGTGCCTCCCAGGGACGGAATGTCCATTTAGGGGGGAGGTTTTGAAGGGAGGGTATCCATTGGCGGGCATAAATTCCGCGGGTATCGAATTTCTCCCCCTGGGTGATCGGGTTGAAAATTCGGAAATAAGGGGCAGCATCAGCCCCACAACCGGCGGCCCACTGCCAGCCCTGGGTATTGCTGGCGAGGTCGGCATCCACCAAAGTGTCCCAAAACCAGCGGGCACCCTCCTGCCAGGGAAGGAGAAGATGTTTGACCAAAAAAGAGGCAACAACCATGCGAACCCGGTTATGCATCCAACCAGTCTCATAGAGTTGCCGCATCCCCGCATCGACCATCGGATATCCGGTGTTGCCAGATTGCCAAAGTTTTAAATTTTCCGGGTCGTCCAACCATGGAAAATCGGCATATTTTGGGCGGAGTGGTTGATCGGGGATGGAAGGAAAGTGATAAAGAAGATGATAAGAAAATTCTCGCCAGCCGATTTCGACGAGAAACTTGTTTTCTCCCCGGTGACTTCCTTCCTTGTCGGCCTGCAAAACTGCCTGGCAAATTTGGCGGGGGCTGACCAGTCCCCATGCAAGGTAAGGAGAAAGACGGGAAGTGCCATCCACCGAGGGTATGTTTCTTCGGGTGGCATAGGAGTGAGTCACTTCATCCACCGTCCGTTCAATCATTTGATGAGCCGCTTCTTCCGAGACCACCCAATGCTCGGCAAATTTTTCATGCCAGTTTTGAGTATTGAGAAGGGAGAGGTCATCCAAGCTCGATTCCGCAGTGGAAGTTTTGAAAAAGGGCAACTTGGAAGTGTTGTAAACGAGAGGCTCGCGGTAGATGATTGGGCGGGACTTTCTCCAGTATGGAGTGAATACCTGGAAGGGTTTCCCAGACCCGTTTTTCATTTCCCAGGGTTCTTGAAGGAGGGAAGAATTAAAGGACTGGGTTTCAATCCCCGCCTGATCGAGTGATTCCTCTACTTTCTCCTGGGTGGAGATGCCGGACGGGTCATAGGTTCTGCCATAATACACTTCATCTGCACGGTACTTTTTGGCAAGCCGGGGTAAAATTTCAGCGGCACTGCCCTTGCAAAATAATAGTCGTCCGCCTAATTTTTCAATTGATCCTGCAAGACTGGAGAGTGAGTGATGGAGCCACCAGCGGGAAGCGGATCCGGGAGCCCAGCTTCCCCCTTCCTGCTCGTCCCAGATAAAAACCGGGATAATTTCTTTGTTCCGCTCAAAGGCATAGCCAAGTGCGGGATGATCGAGAAGTCTGAGGTCTTTGCGAAACCAAACAATTGATTTGTTTGATGAGGCTTCAGCAATCATTGATTGAGTCGAAGCTGGGAAAGGCCGGCGTCCACCTTCAAAACTTGTCCGGTGATTGAACTGGCTCCCTCGGAATGAAGGAAAGATATGGTGGAGGAAATTTCATTGACCGCGGGAATCTTTTTCAAGGGATGACGGCTCTCGATCATCGGAATCATTTTATCTCCACCAACCATCGCCAATCCCATTTCCGTTGGAGTGAGGGTGGGAGCAACCACATTGACCCTGACTTTGGGAGCGAGGTCAGCAGCGAGGGCAATGGCAAACCCTTCCAGGGCAGATTTCGCGGATGAAATGGCACAGTGATTGGGCAGACCAGTTCGTGCCGCCACGGAGGATAGAAGGACTATTGAACCATCCAGTCTTGGGAGTAAGGACTGAATTAAGGTAAATGCATCAAGAACACTGGTTTGAAATGCTTCGATCATTTGTTCAGGCTTCAAACGCTTGATTGGGCCGAGAATTACTTTTCCGGGGCAAAAAGTAAAAGCGTTGATAGAATCAGGGAGTTGATCGGCGAACGATTCAGGGGATTTGATATCACCACTAATCCAGGTGCAGCCGGGGACGGGTTCAGCGGGTGCGGTTCGCGACAGAGCAAACACATTCTGGTTATTCTGGATTGATAAATCAACCAAACTGCGGCCGATTCCACGGGACGCCCCGACGATTAAATGAGATTTGTTTTGAGTAGTGTTTTCCACAGGTAAAGATATCGATTGTTGGAGGGGATTAGATCATTTTTCAAAAATTTGAAACCTTGGACCGAACCATACTTTTGGTTTAAGTTTTGATTATATTTTAATTGAAGAAATCATACATGGGATCATAAATACGATTGCTTTTGAATGGCAATGCATCAGAACAATTATGTTTTGTTCAAGCTTATTAATTTTACCCCGTTTATTTCTAGTTCATGAAGGCCTTATCCTTAAACAACCCATTGGAGTGGGAATCAGTAGTAATTCCGGATCCTGAGCCACCCGAATCCGGAGAAGCTCAAGTACGGGTTCATCGGGTGGGAATTTGCGGGACCGACCTCAGTGGATATCTGGGTAAAATGCCCTTTTTTAGTTATCCCCGGATCCCCGGACACGAGCTGGGAGTTGAAGTAATCAGCGTCGGGGCCGGCGTCAATCATCTGAAGCAGGGAGACCGATGCAGTGTGGAACCATACATCAATGACCCGACCAGTTATGCGAGCCGCATCGGACTGCCTAACTGCTGCGACCGGTTGCAAGTCCTTGGAGTTCATACCGACGGCGGGCTTCGGGAATGCTTTAATCTTCCCGCCCGAAAATTACATACCAGTTCTTCTCTCAGTTACGAACAACTGGCCCTGGTCGAAACCCTGGCCATTGGTTGTCATGCGGTAGACCGGGCAAATCCAGCTCCTGACGACAATGTTCTGGTAATTGGGGCCGGCCCGATTGGACTCGCTACAATGGTCTTTCTTAGACTAATCGGATGTAGAGTAGTGGTCGCTGATTTTAATCAAGGAAGGTTACAGTTTTGCACCGAAAATATGAACGTTGATTCCACCGTGGTTGCAGGCGATGGAATTCACGACCGCATACGGGTGGCGTGTGGGGGCAACTTGGCGGATGTTGTGATTGATGCCACCGGACACAATGGTTCAATGTCTGACGCTTGTGAAATGCTTGCCCCAGGGGGACGGCTTTGTTTCGTGGGGATTACCACAAAAGAAGTATCTTTTACTCATCCCCCCTTGCATAAAGTGGAGGGCACAATCTTGTGCTCCCGTAATGCCCATCCCCGGGACTTCGAAAAAATTATCCGGTTGATGGAGCGTGGATGTATTGACACTTCTCCGTGGATTACACATCGGATCGGATTGGATGAGGTTGCGGAAAAATTCGAATCTTTCACCCGTCCGGAAACCGGGGCGATAAAAGCAATGATTGAATTAACATGAATCTTTCATCGATCAAGTCGGCAGTCACGATCTCTCTGGTCCCGGAAGCAAAGGGCGGACCTTTTGTACTATGGGACGGCCTGGAAGAGGGGATGAAGACAGCTGCCACTCTCGGGTATGACGCGGTGGAAATATTTGCACCCGGCCCGGATGCGGTTGGCGTGGAAGAAGTGATGGAATTAATCGAGCGTTACGGAGTGGAAATTTCAACCCTCGGGACTGGAGCAGGGTGGGTACTTCATGGATGGTCGCTGACCGCGGCTGAAGAAGCAAGCCGTCGCCATGCGATTGATTTCGTCAAAACCATCATCGAGCGGGCAGCCGCCTTTGGAGCATCGGCAATTATTGGTTCGATGCAGGGGCGTTCAGGGAATGGGGTATCCCGGGACCAGGCCCTTGACTTTCTCGCAATTGCCTTGGAGGAACTTGGGGAATTTGTCCAACAACACAAGCAGGCACTGATTTACGAACCATTAAACCGCTACGAGACCGATTTGATTAATTCTGTGCGGGACGGGGTTGCCCTGCTGAATCGAATGGAAAACAAGAACCTTGTTTTACTGGCCGACCTTTTTCACATGAATATTGAAGAAGCCAATGTAGGCGATGCCCTCCGGGAGGGAGGCAAGCACATTGGCCATGTTCATTTTGTCGATTCAAACCGCAACCCCGCGGGGTGCGGACACCTGGACTATGGCCCGGTGGTTGAGGCATTGTCCGACATTGAGTTTAATGGATACGCCGCCGCCGAGGCAAGGCCATGGCCGACCCCGCAAGCCGCTGCGGCCTCCACGATCGATTCATTCAAACGTCTTTTCCGTTAGCCCAATAAAAAAGGATCAAACTTGATTATGACAACGACTCCTCAACCTGCCTTACTCGGATTACAAGCAAGCTTTGGCTTTGGTGACCGACTTGGAAACGCCACCCCCGGTCATGTTGCATCCATGCAACGATGCGGGGCCGGTATTGCTCCGATCTACCCTCAACAATCGATTCGGGAAATGGCCCGGACCAACCGTCAACCAGGCGAAGTAATGACCGCTGCCTGTGAAGGAGCCCGTGCGTCGGGGTGGACCTTGCCTTTTGGAGCGGATGCGGATCACTTAAAGACTCATGAAGATGTCGACCGCACCGGAGAGGCCGGTTTTACTTTTTTTACGATTGATCCCTCCGGGGCAGTTGATCAAAAAGCGGACGACTACGACACCGATCTGGTCAATGCGAAATTTTCGGAAATTGCCGATTCGATTAATTGGCTTGGCAAATACCTTGGCCAAACCGTTGAACTTTCAACCGGCAGCCTCATTGAATTCTCCGAAATTGTCTGCCGCCGGGCAGCGGTGAAATATGGACGGGCGATTGAGCATGCAATCGAACTTGGGAATTACATCGCACAAGTCCAGTCCGTAAATGACCGTGAATTTGAAATTGAACTGAGTGTCGACGAGACTGATCAGCCCACCACCCTGGCCGAGCATTATATCATTGCTTCCGAGTGTTTGAATGCGGGAATGAAACTGGTTTCACTTGCTCCGCGATTCATTGGAGATTTTGAAAAAGGAATCGATTTCAAGGGGGATTTGCCAGCCTTGGAAGCCTCCTTGGCCGACCATTCAGCAGTGGCTGAAAAACTTGGTCCCTACAAATTAAGCCTGCACTCGGGATCGGATAAATTATCGATGTATTCTGCATTTGCCCGTGCCACCAACGGCCGATTTCATGTCAAGACCGCGGGGACGAGTTATTTGGAAGTCATTCGGGTAGTGGCTCTGCACGAGGAAGCATTGTTCCGTGAAATTATTGAATTTTCACGCAGTCGTTATGATATTGACCGGGCCACTTATCATGTATCGGCCCGGCTCCCTGACGCTCCGGAAGTGCAGGGCGCCAAGACCGAGGAACTGGTCGATCAATACCTCGAGCGATGGAGTGATGTTCCAGAAGGCAAAGGATTTACCCGGCCGGGCCGGCAAATCCTGCACTGTACTTTCGGGTCGGTTCTGACCCACGATAAATTTGGCCCGGCAATCAATACGATTCTCCGGGAGCACGCGGATACCTATGCCGAAGTATTGGACGAACATTTTGGCCGCCACCTCGACGCTCTCAGGGCAGGCATGAACTGAACCCTTTACCCTCCTCCGACCATGCTTAATCATCCCTTGATTCATCCAGAGATCGCTCGAATTCTTTCCGCATCCGGCCACCACAGTCGGGTTTTAATCGCGGATGGAAACTACCCGGTTCTTAATAAACGCGGTCCAAGGGCAGAAGTTGTTCATTTGAACCTGGCTCCCGGTATGGTCCGGACCACCCATGTACTGGAGACCTTGCTGGAGGCGGCACCAATTGATGACATCTACGTCATGGATTATGAGCGTGAAGGACAGTATGCTTTGGAAAATGATCCTCCCATTTGGCAGGAATAC
>MDTC01154825.1_pt1 | contig 15794 bp, 16 predicted proteins | sample 811181 | NCBI WGS metagenome assembly MDTC01 (sample SAMN05326644, study PRJNA326480) | marine metagenome | isolation source: seawater | place: Pacific Ocean: North | collected 2011
CATGCAAGTGTTATATTTGAGTCGCACGATAAACTTGGTGGCATGATGCGATTTGGTATTCCAAGTTATAGAACACCTGACACATATTTAGACCCAGAAATAGAAAGAATTTTAGCAATGGGTCACATTGAAGTTAAATTGAATACTACAGTTGGAAAAGATTTACCGGCTGAAAGTTTAGAAAAAGATTATGATGCTGTTCTTTGGGCTATTGGATGTTGGACAGGAAGAGACTTACCCGTTCCAAATAGCGATGCCCCAAATTGCATTTCAGCAATTAAATATCTTGAAGCTTCTAGACAAAAAAGATTACAAGTAACAGCAAAGAAAGTTGTATGTATAGGTGGTGGTGACACATCAATTGATGTTGTTTGTTCTTCAAGACGTTTAGGTACGCTTAAAGAAGAATTATCAGACGATATTAAACCTGAAAATATATTAAAAGAAGACTCAAAGCATGACGAGAAACTTGCTGAAAAAAGAATACATAATGAAGTAACTCTTACAACACTTTTTAAAAAATCTGAAATGACTGCTTCAGAACATGAAGTTCATGATGCTCAAAAAGAAGGTGTTCAAATTCTTGATGAAGTAATGCCTTTAGAGGTTTTAGTGGATGAAAAGACAGGCAGAGCATATGCATTAAAAATGGCTAAATGTACTATGAAAGAAGGAAGGCCAGAAATGGTTGAAGGTACAGAATTCGAGATTGAAGCTGACTTAATAGTTGCAGCTATAGGACAGAGTGGTGTGTTGGATGGATTAGAAGAGTTTAATAACGGAAAAAATTTAATAGATGCAGATAAAAACTATACAGTTCCTGGAAAACCAGGGCATTTTGTCTGTGGTGATATTATTAGACCCCACCTCTTAACCACTGCAATTGGTCAAGGTTCGATAGTAGCTGAAACTATAGATCAATATTTAGGTCAGGTCGATCTTAAAGAATTGAAAAAAAGACCAAAAGTTGATGTTCATCATTTCAATTTAATAGAAAAGCTTAAGGAAGCTGGTCTTAAACCAGCAGATTATGAACCTGGAGCACATTGGGGTACTGATGAATTAGATTTTTCAGTCCATAACTATGAAGATAGATCAGGGCAAGAAATTATTAATACAGAAAAAATGCATTTAGCTCATTTTCCATATACACCGAGAAACATAAGGGAAGATGTTGGTCCAGAAGCTGAAACAATTCTAGGTAATTTTGACGAGAGATTAAAATGTTTCACCGAGGAACAAGCAGTTGAAGAAGCAGGAAGATGTATGAGCTGTGGTATGTGTTTTGAGTGTGATAATTGCGTTATCTACTGCCCACAGGATGCAGTCTTTAGAGTTAAAAAAGATAAGAGTACGACTGGAAGATACGTGGACACGGATTATGCGAAATGTATTGGATGTCACATATGTGCTGATGTATGCCCTACTGGATATATTGATATGGCATTAGGTGATCATTAATTTAGGTAGGTATAAATATATACTAAAAATATCTGAATTATGGGGAGAAATTCAGTATGTATAAAAGAATATCTTTAAAGATTTTATTAGGTTTATCTTTAGTTCTATTTAGTGGAAACTCAATAACACATGAAAATGTCCCTCACAACATAGACAGAACAGTTGCTGACAAATGCGTTGAGCCAACTGAAATAATGCGTGCCAAGCATCACATATTTGTTAAACATCAAAGTAATGAAACAGTTGTAAAAGGTATTAGGACAAAAAAATATAGTATTAATAACTGTATTAATTGTCATATTCAGCCTTTAGCTGACGGTACATATCCTAGTGCTAAGTCAGAAGAACATTTTTGCACCGGATGTCATATAGCTGCGGCTGCAAAAGTTGAATGCTTTGATTGTCATGCATCAAAACCCTTTAATAAAGTTGTAAAAAATGAGTAGGATTTCTTAAAGAAATGAAAAAATATGAATTAAAACTTGATAGGCGAGATTTTCTGAAAAAATCAGGCATGATTGGAATGACTACAATTGCTCCTGGAGTTTTTCTTCAAGATTTAGCTCACGGAAGAGCATTAGATGAGCCAGCCTCTTCTAAAAAAAGGTGGGGAATGTTAATTGATACTAATCAGTGTGCCGATGGGTGTGATGCATGTGTCACAGCATGTAACGAAGAACATGGTATTGAAGACTTTGGAAGACCAACAACTGATACCCAATGGATAAGAAAACTAAAATTAACACATGATACTTCAGGCGAAACTATAAATGTTCCAATGATGTGCCAGCATTGTGAAAATCCTCCATGTGTTGATGTGTGTCCAACAGGAGCATCTTTTATAAGAGCTGATGGAATAGTTCTTGTAAATAAACATACATGCATAGGATGTAGATATTGTATGATGTCATGTCCTTACAAAGCTAGGTCCTTTGTTCATGAAAACCTTGAAAACCAATTACCTCATGCTCCACGGGGCAAGGGGTGCGTCGAAAGTTGCACACTTTGTGTTCATAAAATAGATAATGGTGAAAACACTACGGCATGTTCAGAAGCTTGCAGTAAGGACGGCCATCAAGCGATTTTATTTGGAGATTTGAAAGATCCTGATAGTGAAATATCAAAACAACTTAAAAAATATGAAACAAAGGAAGTCAGAAGTGACTTAGGATTAAATACCGCAGTAAGATATAGAGGAATTTAGAAATGCGAGATAAAACAGAATATATGGTAGTTGAATTTTCGAAAGCAACTTTTATATACGGTATCATCGCATCAATTTTTATAGCACTAGGTTTATTTTCTTTCGTAACATTAGAGCACGAAGGTCATTGGTTGACTGGAATGAATAATCAAATTGTTTGGGGTCTTCCTCATGTTTTTGCAATATTTTTAATAATAGCAGCATCTGGTATTTTAAATATAGCGTCTATTTCATCAGTTTTTAACATAAAGATTTATAAATCCTTAGGAAGATTATCTGCGCTATTGGCGATTTGTTTACTTACAGGGGGATTAATTGTCTTGGTTTTAGATCTAGGGCGACCTGACCGCTTGATTGTTGCAATGACTACTTTCAATTTTAAATCTATATTTGCATGGAACATATTTTTGTACAGCGGGTTTGTTGGAGTTATAGCCTTATATTTGTGGATGATGTTTGAAGCCCGTTACAATAAATTCGTATCAAAAGTTGGAACGTTTGCTTTTGTCTGGCGTGTCACATTAACAACAGGAACTGGATCAATCTTTGCATTTTTAGTTGCAAAAGACGGTTACGGAACACTAATGGCGCCATTATTTATTGCTTTGTCATTATTATTAGGCACTGCTATTTTTTATAAAATATTATATTGGATGGACAAAGGTTTAAATGTTCCATTAGGACCGGAAATAATATCAAGATTTAGAAAGCTTTTAATCTACTTTATCTTCACCGTTTTCTACATAACAATTTTATCTCATTTGACAAGTTTATACGTGACAAAGAATCATGGTTTTGAAATTTTCTTATTATTTTCTAATAATATATATACCTATTTATTTTGGTTTTGTCAGATTATTATTGGAACATTATTTCCTTTAGGAATTTTATATAATAAGAAGCTGTCAAAATCATCACTTGGACTTTTACTTGCATCAATATTAGTAATTTTCGGTGGTTTTACGATGTTATATATTATTATTATATCGGCACAGGCCTATCCATTAGACTTATTTCCTGGGTACTCGGAAAGTAGTTCTTTCTATGATGGTTCAATCGCCACTTATACACCAAGCATATATGAGTTAATGTTGGGGCTTGGTGGAGTTGGAATATCTGCCGTAATATATATATTTGCTATAATGGTCTTAGATTTTACACCAAGATACCTTGATGATGAGCACACTTTGGGGCAGAATTATAAAGAAAAGCCTGTTACTGAATGAAGAAAAACATAAACAGCATATATTTATCTGCTGCACACAAATCATCTGGTAAAACTATAATTTCAATTGGATTATCGAGAATATTATCCAACTTTAATCATAATGTAAGAACTTTCAAAAAAGGTCCCGATTATATTGATATGAGTTGGCTTACACTTGCATCAAGAAACAGTTGTTACAATTTAGATTTCAATACGCAATCAAAGAATGAAATTAAAAGTTTTTTTAATAATAGAAAGTCAAAAATTAATTTAATAGAAGGTAACAAAGGTCTTTATGACGGAATTAACGTTGATGGTACCGATGATAATTCAGCAATGTCAATACTGATTAATGCGCCTGTAATTTTGGTTATTGATACTGAGGGAATTACTCGTGGTATAGCTCCTTTACTGCAGGGATATATAAATTTTGAAAAAAAGTGTAAAATTAACGGAATTATTTTAAATAAAGTTAAAACAGATAGACACGAAAATAAACTCATCAATGCTATCAAGTATTATACTGATTTACATATACTTGGCTCTGTTAGAAAAAATAAGGATCTTATAATTACAGAAAGGCATTTAGGATTGATTCCACCAAATGAAAATTCAATCGCAGAAAAAAAAATTGAATTAATATCAAAAATCATTTTAGATTCGATAGATAAAAAAGAATTCAGAAAAATAGGTATAAATCTAAAAAAAATCAATGAAGAAAAAAAATACAAAGCAAATCTTGAAACAAAAAAAACTGGTAATCAAATAAAGATTGGGATAATTAAAGATAATTCATTTGGATTTTATTATCAAGATGATATAGAAAATATTGAAAAAAGTGGCTCTGATGTTATTTATATAAATTCAATCAAAGATAAAAAATTACCGAAAATAGATGGTTTATTTATTGGAGGTGGTTTCCCTGAAATAAGTGCCGCAAAAATTTCTAAAAATAAAAATCTAATGAAAGAGATAAAAAAATATATTGATTCAGGAGGCCCATGTTATTCAGAGTGTGGAGGACTTATGTATCTATCCAGCTCTATAAAATTTAAAAATAAGAAACATAAAATGGTTGGAGTTATCCCCGGAAATATTGACATGTTAGAAAAGCCTGTTGGAAGAGGATATGTTAAATTAAGAACAACAAAAAACCACCTTTGGGGAATAAAAGAAAATATTTCAATAAATGCTCATGAATTTCATCACGCAAATATAAATTTCAAAAATAATATAAAAAGAAAGTTTGCTTACAATGTTAATAGAGGGTATGGAATAAATGGTCTAAATGATGGGTTTCAATATAAAAACTTATTAGCAAATTTTTCTCATCTGAGGCATACTAAAAAAACTCCATGGATAAAACATTTTATTAAGTTTATTGAAGTGAATAAAAAATGATTAATATAACAAAAGAAGCCCAATCAATATTTAAAAGAGAAATATCTAAAGAAGAAAATAAAAATCTAAAGTTACGAGTTGCTGCTATGCGAAAAGAGGGTGATAATTTTCAATATGCAATAGGTTTTGATGATAATGTTACTCAAAATGATAGAATTTTAAATATTGATGAGATAGAAATTGTAATATCAAATATCTCTCTTGAAATGTGTGACGGTATGACTATTGATTATGTTGAACTTGAGAAAAATAAATTTAACTTTATTTTTCTTAATCCAAAAGATCCCAATTATGTCAAGCCTAAAGAATAATAAAGACTACTTAGACAAATTTATTACAGATTTAAATCAATGGGTTTTAAATATTATGTCTGGTGATTTAAATTCAAGAATTGATGAATCTGAAGCAAAAGATTTAAAGGTTTTATGTAGTAATTTAAATATCATATCTGAGATGTTTGAAAACCAACTAAGTAAAACAAACGAACAATTAGAACAATTTTCTAAGTATAAAGAAGATAAAAATAAAGAGGCAAACAGACTTGCAATTATGGAAGAAAGAGTTTTTATAGCTTCAGAGTTACACGATTCACTGGCACAAACTTTAGCAAGTTTAAAATTACAGGTTAGGGTTTTAGATGAAAGTTTACAGGGAATCATCTATATGAAAAATAATAGAAAATTTCAAACCTCAGAGCTTTACTCTGACAAAAGAATTACTGACGAACTTGAAACCCTTGAAGAAAGTATTGAGCTAGCAAATAGAGAAATAAGACAACTGATTGGACATTTTAGATCTCCTCCAGCTATTGATGATATAGCAAGTGAAATATCAGATCTAGTCGATAATTTCAAAACAGAAAATGAAAATATTAAAATATTTTTTCAAAATAAAATCTCAATAATTAAAATAAGTAAAAATGATGAACTTCAAATCAAAAGAATAGCACAAGAGGCCTTATTAAATGTTAAGAAACATTCTCAGGCAAAGATTGTAAGAGTCCTATTGATGTCATACGAAACAGGAAAGTATTCTTTAATCATTGAAGATGATGGAATTGGCATTGCAAAATCTTGTTTTATTGGTCATGACGCAGAAGATACAGGGGAGCATGTTGGCTTAAGTATAATGAGGGATAGAGCGCAACAGATTGGAGGACATTTAGTTATAGAGAGTGAGCCAGGTGAAGGTGTACGTATTATTCTTTCATTTAATGAAAGCTAAAATTAATTTATACTGATAATATGAAAATAAAAGTAATTATTATTGATGATCACACTCTATTTAGAGAGGGTTTGCAAAGACTTTTAGTTAGACACGAAATAGATGTTATATCTTCAGTTAGTAATGGTGAGGATGGCATAAAATCAATAAAAAAATTAGAACCTGATATTGTTCTATTAGATCTTAGAATGCCAAATGTAAACGGAATAGATGTCTTAAAAAATATTAGAGAACATAATAAAAGTCTGCCAGTAGTAATGTTGACAACAAGTGATGATGAAAAAGATTTGATCGAAGCTTTTAGAAATGGAGCTAGTGGTTATCTTCTAAAAGATATGGAACCAGATGATTTAGTAGTTGCTTTAAGAGACGTGTTAAAGGGAGAAACGATAGTTGCTCCAAATTTAGTTCAAATACTAGCAAAATTTCATCAAGGCGATGATACTGAAATTAATATAACTAACTTAATAGCAACCTTAACCCCAAGAGAAAATGAAATTTTAGAACTTTTAGCTGAAGGTCAAAGTAATAAGTTAATTGCAAAGAATTTAGGGATATCAGACGGAACCGTGAAATTACATGTAAAATCAATTTTAAGAAAGCTAGAAATACATTCAAGAGTCGAAGCCGCAGTAATTGCTGTAGAACACGGCTTAAAGAGAAAAAATTAATAAAATAACGAGAAGCAAATGCAAGGTTGGCAGAGAAATAGATTTGGTTTAGCAATTTTAATTTTTGCTTCAGCAATTGTTGCAAATATTGACGGATTTTCACAAGGTCAAATGATCTCACTCATAGGTTTATTTGTAGTTATCTACTATTTATATGTAATTTATTTAAATAGATATAAAAAAAAGTAATGTATTCAACAATAATATCTTCAGAAAATCTTAATAATATATTAAATGATAAAGATATAATTATTTTTGACTGCAGATTTGATTTAATGGAAAAAAATCTAGGATATGATAAATATTTAGAATCTCATATTTGCGGAGCTCATTACATAAATTTAGAATTAGATTTGTCCTCTGAAGTTACTAATAACTCAGGTAGACATCCTTTACAGACAATAAAAAAATTTACGGATATTTTAAATAATTTTGGTATAAATAATAATTCTCAAGTTGTTGTATATGACGATGAAAATAGCTCAATGGCTGCAAGGCTATGGTGGATGTTAAGATTAGTTGGTATTAAAAAATGCGCAGTTTTAGACGGTGGATTCAAGTATTGGACAAAAAATAAATTTTCTGTAGATAATCTCATCCCTAAAAACAAAGCAAAAGAAAATATTGAGTATGCATATAATAGTAATTATTTAATTGACACAATGAGCCTTAAAAAAATGTTGCTAGATTCTGATTCAATGTATCTGGTAGATGCAAGGGACAAGGAGAGGTTTTTAGGTAGAATAGAGCCTATTGACAAAAAAGCTGGTCATATACCAGGAGCTATAAATATGCCTTTTAAAAATAATCTAAATCAGAACGGAACTTTTAAAAATACTTTAGACTTAAAAAAGAACTTCACAAGTATTGAAAGTAATAATTCAAAAGCTATTATAAATATGTGTGGTTCAGGTGTTACAGCATGTCATAATTTTTTAGCAATGGAACATTGCGGTATCAAGAAATTAAAAATATATGTTGGCTCATGGAGCGCATGGTCAAGTTATGAAGATGCAGATATAGAAAAGGAGTAAAAATTGAAAACAAAAATAGAATGGCGAAATAATGTTAATTTTAGTGTGAATACTGAAAGCGGGCATCAAATAAGCTTAGATGGACCTATAGAAAGCGGCGGAAATAATAATGGTGCTAGGCCGACAGAATTATTAATATCGGGCATGGGCGGATGCACTGCATTTGACGTAATAAGTATAGCAAAACAAAAAGGTATTAAAGTAACTAGTTTCGAATTAGATGTCGACGCAAGTAGAACAAATTCAAAACCCTCTTTGATAGATAAGATTCATCTTGTATATAAAATTGCAGCAGATGAAAAATACAAAAATGATTTTGAAAAAATAATTCAATTATCTTTAAAAAAACAATGTTCATGTTGTATTATAATGGGAAAAGCAGTAGAGATTACACACGAATTAGCAATGATTTGAATTCATGGGTAAAAACTTATTTATTATTTTTTTGTTTTTTTTTATAACTTTTCACTCAAAAATATATGGTAGTGATGAAATATCTTTAAATTGTACAAATATAGAAAATTCTTCAACACATAATTTTATAATTTATCCAAATTATAAGGTTGTAAATATCTTACCTAATGGATATGAATTTGATTATATTATAGAGCAAGAATCATCTGACTTACTAATATCTTATTTCTATCAAATTAGAGATAATATTATTAAAAAATTTGTTTTATCATTTAATTTCAAAGAAAATATATTGTATGATGAAATGTACGAAGGAATTGACAAAAAGAATTTAACTCTTAAAGATAAAAAAATTTTTAAATGCAAAAAATAATTAAAGATGACAGGTCGTATGTATGGCATCCTTACGCTTCAGCGTCAGATAAAAATCCTATATATCCGGTAAAAAAAGCAAAAGGAACGTACATATATTTAGAAACAGGAGAAAAATTGATAGATGGAATGTCATCCTGGTGGTGCGTTATAAATGGCTATAATCATCCAAGACTAAATAAAGCAATTAAAAATCAAATTAGTAAGTTCTCACATGTTATGTTCGGTGGTTTTACTCATAAACCGGCTGTTGAACTCGCAAAAAAAATTAATGAAATTACGCCAGCGAGTTTACAAAAAGTCTTTTTTTCTGATTCAGGCTCCGTGTCTGTTGAAGTTGCTATGAAATTTGCAGTGCAATATTGGCACTCGCAAAGCTTAATTAAGAAGAAAAAATTTTTAACTGTAAAGAATGGATATCACGGCGACACTATGGGAACAATGTCTATTAGTGATCCTGTAAATGGCATGCACAAAATGTTCGAAAAATCTCTGTTAAAACAGTTTTACGTTTCAAGTCCTGAAAGTATCGAGGATTATAAAAGAGATAAAAGCAGAAGTTTAAAGGAAATGGAGACAAAACTCATTGACAAGCATGCTGAAATTGCTGCTGTAGTAATTGAGCCAATACTACAGGGAGCTGGAGGAATGAGAATATATCATCCTGATTATTTATCACAATTAAAAAAATTATGTAAAAAATATAATGTGTTATTAATTTTAGATGAAATAGCAACTGGATTTGGAAGAACAGGGAAATTATTTGGTTTTAAACATGCAAAGATTGTCCCTGATATATTATGTTTGGGAAAATCTTTAACTGGCGGATACATGAGTTTAGCTGCTACGGTTGTATCTAAGAAAATAGCAAAATCTATATCAAACAAGGAGCCAGGTATATTTATGCATGGTCCTACTTATATGGCAAATCCTCTTGCTTGTTCAGTTGCTATTGAAAATATAAATTTATTATTTTCATATAAATGGGAAGATAAAATAAAAAATATAGAAAAAATTTTAAAAATCGGACTAAAAAAAATATCAAAAAATAATGCAATTAAAGAATACAGGGTTATTGGAGCAATAGGTATATTAGAGATGAAAGATAAAGTTAATGTAAGCTCTATACAAAAAAAATTTGTTGAGCATGGAATTTGGCTGAGACCTTTTTCTAATTTAATTTATCTTATGCCACCATATATAATATCTCAGAAAGACTTAAAATTTCTGTTAAATCAGCTTGAGAATGTCATCAACCTTGAATATTAAATTATTATATTTTGTAGGAAACAAATTTCATCACATTTGCTGTTGTTTCCATAATTTTTTTTAAGTTTCCTGAAAGTTCTGTAGCGCCATTAACATGAGCTGTTTCTCCATGATGTTCCTCGTCAGACTTCATTTTTTTTAAAATACTATAAGTTTTTTTATCATCTTTTGGTAATTTCTTTATATGGGATTCTAGATGCTCTGCTACCTGTTTTTCTGTTTCTTCTATGAAGCCTAAAGCATTTTTGTCGTTTGAAATACTTGACAGCATACCAATAGCAATGGATCCTGAAAACCATACTGGATTAAATATGCTCGTATTACCCTTGAGTTCTTTAATTCTTTTTTCACACCACTCAAGATGATCTTTTTCTTCTGAAGCCATACGAAGCATCATTTCTTTCTGATCTTTGGTTTTTGCTAAAATCGCGTGACCAATATAAAGCCCTTGCGCCGATACTTCTCCTGCGTGATTAACTCTCATAAGATTATTTACTAATTTCCTATTGGATTTCGTCATACTTTCTGACTCTTCAATTTTGTCTGCAGGATACGGCCTTCCTAAGCTTTTTATATTAAATAGCATATCCAATATGTCATTTGACTTAATTAGCAATTTATCAATATCTGAATATTTTTTCATTACACCAACATTTCGTTTAAAAAGGTTATAGGATGAATAACGTGAATTTCTTTGTTATGCCTTTGATTTATAGATTTTATAAAATTCAATGAACATCCAACATTATAAGTAAGAACACTATCAATATTATTATTATCTAAAAATTCAATTTTTGGATCAATAATATTTTTTGAGTTTTCTAAATTATGTATTAAATTTTGTGCTCCAGCACCACAACAGTAGCTGTCTTCAAAAGTAAAAATATTTATTCCTGGAATCATCTTTAAAATTGCAATAAGTTTTTCAAAATCTATATCTGCTGATTTTGTTGTACAAGGTTTATGAACACAAATATTCTTCTTGGATATTCTAAAGTTATTTTTTTTATTTTTTTCAAGTATATTTAAAATATACGATGTTGCATCTTCGTAATTTGCATTTTCTTTATTTTTATTTATAAATGCACTACAACCACTTGCATAGCCTATTACTGTTTTATATTGTTCATTATTAAATTCTTTTAACGCAGATTTAATATATTTCTCACCTTTATCAATTTTTCCGCTATTGTAATCGAGGGAGCCACAACATTTTATATTTGTTAATAATTTAGCATCAATATTATTTTTTTTTAAGATGCTTGCACAGTGATTAGCAACATCTCTTTGAAATAAATCAGTAGCACAACCTGTGAAAATACCAATGCTTTGTTTTGTACTTAATGAAGTGGTTACTTTGTAAGTATTTTCATAGTTTTGTACATAATCCAAAAAAGTAAATATTTTATTAATTAAATTTTTTAGAAATTTTTTATTTAAGAAAATAATTAGTGAGGACGCAATCCATTTTAAAGGACGATTTGTTAAAAATATTGATATCAGATTTGTCTTAAATCTAAATAGAAATTTTTGATCTTTAAAATATTTACTCCTAGCTGTTGTCATTAAATTATAAAAATCTACTTTTGCTGGACAAATTGATTCACAAGCCATACATAAAGTACAAGAGTTTATATGTTTGAGTGCTGCATTACTTGGCTCTAGCATTGACTCATTTAATCCGTGTATTATAGATATTCTTCCTCTTGGGGATTCTGATTCATTGTTACTGATTTTATAAGTTGGACAATGGTTAAGGCACATGCCACACATTGCACAATTTTCAGGATCTAGCATTTTGTATGATATATTCGTATTTTTCATTTATATTAATTTTCCTAAAAAATAATGTTGACATATATATTATAATATCATAAAATACTAATATATATAGTATCCCTCCTTATTTATTATATATGATTTTCCTCCAACCACTTACTAAGAGTGGTATTTCAAAGCGCAGATACAACTGCGCTTTTTTTTTAGTTATATTTCTTGTGAAATTTCCTTCTTTTACCGGACCTTTGAGTAACAACGCCCAATACTGAGGTTGTATCTTCTATGGTAAGTTCTTTAAAGCTTGAATTTAAAGCTTTTAATACAATTTTATCAGTGATCTTTATTTCTCTTAAAATCAGGCTGCTGTTTGTTTCGTAGAGAACATAATCTCCTGTTTTTGGTGTGATACTTGGATCTATAATAATAATGTGATCTACTTCAAATTCTGGTGACATACTTGAATCAAGAACTCTTAGGGCAAATGGCTCACTTGCAGAGCAATTTTCACCGCTATTGTCAGAAGTTCCAATCTGATTAATTGGTATTTTTTTAATTTCACTCATATATAACTTTATTCTAGCCTTTTTCAGGAAATTTAGTTGCCATATTTCACTGTATTTTTTCTATATTTTGAATGAAAAGGCTTATATTATGAGTCAAATTACTCACAGGTTACCCCCAAGATAAACAATGGTTAAACACAGTATATTGTGCTTGACTAGCATGGCAAACACATCTTATAGTAGTATTATAATAATTAGCAATTTAAAATAACAAGAAGTTGGACGGAAATGGATAATAATGACGCAGATCTAGGGCTCGGAATTTCTTCAGTCTCATCAGGTGGGGCTGCAGATGCTATTCAAAGCTCTCAAAATATTGGCGAATTAAACCTTACAGCGCCTGGTAAATTTAGAGTTGTTCGAAGAAATGGAAGCGTTGCTGCCTTTGATGTTGATAAAATATCAGTTGCTATGACAAAAGCATTTTTAGCTGTCGAAGGTAATCAAGCGGCAGCCTCAGCAAGAATTCATGAAACCGTATCAATTTTAAGTAACAACGTTTTTAATGCATTGACTAGAAATATTCCTGACGGTGGAACTTTTCACATCGAAGACATACAAGATCAAGTTGAATTAGCTTTGATGCGTGGTGGCCACCAAAAAGTAGCAAGATCATATGTTTTGTATAGAGAACAAAGGAATGCTGAGAGAGCTGAAAGCGAAACTCAAAAGGTTGACAACGCGGATGTAAAAATTAACGTAACTAGTGGTGATGAAAAATCAGCTTTAGATACAGAGAGGTTAGATACGATTATTTCAGAAGCATGTTTTGGTATAGAAGATGTTTCGGCTGAACCTATTAAGGCAGAATTAAATAAAAATATTTATGATGGTATAACTCACGACGATGTTTCGACAGCACTAGTTATGTCATCTAGAGTTTTGATTGAAAAAGAGCCTAACTACACCTTTGTTACAGCAAGATTATTACTTGATAATCTAAGGACCGAGGCATTAAGTTTTATTTATGGTGAAAGATTATCTGCGACTTCTGAACAAATGTCTGAGGTTTATAAAGACTATTTTAAAAAATATTTAGAAACTGCATGCAAGCACGAATTATTGGATAAAGATATTGTTAGTAAATATGATTTAGATAAATTGTCAAATGCAATTGATGCTGATAGAGATTTGCAATTTACTTATTTAGGCCTTCAAACTCTCTATGACAGATATTTTATTCAAACAGATGATATAAAGATTGAATTGCCTCAAGCTTTTTTTATGAGAGTAGCAATGGGTCTTGCTAATAATGAATCAAACAATAATGAAAAGGCAATAGAGTTTTATCGCTTATTGTCTTCCTTTGACTTTATGAGCTCAACGCCAACGTTGTTTAACTCAGCAACACTCCGCCCGCAGCTTTCATCATGTTACTTAAGTACTATACCTGATGATCTGCGGGGTATTTTTGACGGGATAACAGATGACGCAATGTTGTCAAAATTTGCTGGTGGTCTTGGAAACGATTGGTCAAGAGTTAGAAGTATGGGCACACATATCAAGGGTACTAATGGAAAATCGCAAGGAATTGTTCCATTCTTAAAAGTAGCAAATGATACCGCTGTAGCTGTAAATCAGGGCGGTAAAAGAAAAGGAGCCATGTGCGCATATCTTGAAACTTGGCATTTGGATATTGAAGAATTCTTAGATCTGAGAAAAAATACTGGAGATGATAGAAGAAGAACCCATGACATGAATACTGCAAACTGGATCCCAGACTTATTTATGAAAAGGGTGGTTGAGGAAAAATCTTGGACTTTATTTTCTCCTGATGAAGTACCACTCCTACACGAAATTTCTGGAATAGAATTTGAAAAAAAATATGAAGATTATGAAGCACAGGCGAAAGCAGGAAAAATAAAAAAATATAAAGAAATCTCTGCACTAGATTTATGGAAAAAAATGCTTGGTATGTTATTTGAAACAGGACACCCATGGGTAACTTTTAAAGACCCATGTAATATAAGGTCTCCTCAATCTCATGCCGGCGTTGTTCATTCTTCAAACCTTTGCACAGAAATAACTTTGAATACTTCTGATGAAGAAATTGCAGTTTGTAATCTTGGCTCTGTCAACATAGCTGCACATATTGACGAAAATGGAATTATGGCAGACAAGTTAGAAAAAACAATTAATACAGCAATGCGTATGTTAGATAACGTTATTGATTATAATTATTATAGTGTTAATAAAGCAGAGATTTCTAATGCTAGACACAGACCAGTTGGTTTAGGCTTAATGGGTTTTCAAGATGCTCTGTATAAATTATCTATTCCATACTCTAGTGATGAAGCTGTAAAGTTTGCAGATGAAACTATGGAATACATAAGTTATTTCGCTATAAAAGCTTCAACCGATTTAGCTGAAGAAAGAGGAAAATACGAGTCTTTTGATGGCTCCCTTTGGTCGCAAGGTATTTTGCCAATTGATTCTATACATTTATTAGAACAACAAAGACAGAAATATATTTCTGTAGATAAAACATATAATTTAGATTGGAAAACATTAAGAGAAAGAGTAAGGACTGTTGGAATGAGAAATTCTAACACAATGGCTATTGCTCCAACTGCGACAATTTCTAATATTACTGGAGTTACTCAAAGCATAGAGCCTACTTATCAAAATCTTTATGTTAAATCTAACTTGTCAGGTGAATTTACGGTGATTAATCTTGCTCTTGTTAACGATCTCAAAAAAAGAGATTTATGGGATGAAGTTATGGTTAATGATTTAAAATACTTTGATGGCAGTTTGTCATCAATTGATAGAATTCCGCAAGATTTAAAAGATGTTTATGCAACTGCCTTTGAGCTTGATGCTCGTTGGTTAATAGAAGCGGCTTCAAGACGACAAAAATGGATTGACCAAGGTCAATCTCTAAACTTGTATATGGCTGAGCCTTCTGGACCAAAATTAGATAATTTATATAAATTGGCCTGGGTAAGAGGGCTGAAAACAACTTACTATTTAAGAACCATGGGTGCAACTCATGTAGAAAAAAGCACAATGGCTGATGGGAAGCTAAATGCCGTTGATAATGAAAAGGAAGCAAATAACGTTTGCTCAATATTAGACCCTGACTGCGAGGCATGTCAGTAAACTTTAGGAGATTATTATGTCATCAACATGGGACGATCCAATATTTGCAACATCAGAACCTATTAAAAAGGAAGAGAAAGTTGAAATTACAGA
>MDTC01216533.1_pt1 | contig 15790 bp, 11 predicted proteins | sample 811181 | NCBI WGS metagenome assembly MDTC01 (sample SAMN05326644, study PRJNA326480) | marine metagenome | isolation source: seawater | place: Pacific Ocean: North | collected 2011
ATGACCCATGCGGTATCGGGTTTCCCTCGAACATGACGCGAAGATTCAAAATTTTATCATTGCTGGGACTTCAACGCCATGGCATTATGTGAATCGGATTAAAATATTTGCGTTGGGCCTCAGTTTCAAGTTGAAAAAATGTTGGAATTTTGCGAAACCAACGGTGAATTATTGAGCACCATTTAGGAATTAATTTTGAGCATGAGAACAGAACAAGGTTTGAAGGTGTGCATCGTTGGTGCAACGGGTTTGGTGGGGCGCACCATGCTCGAGGTTTTGGAAGAGCACGAATTTCCGGTCAGCCAACTGTTGCCAGTTGGGAGCGCAAGAAGTGTGGGGACATCAGTGTTTTATGGAGGCCAACCGCATAATGTGATTTCAATTGAGGATGCCATCACTGCCAAGCCGCATTTGGCCTTATTCAGCGCTGGAGGCGATGTCAGTGAACAATGGGCGCCTCAATTTGCTTCTGCGGGGGTTACCGTCATCGACAACAGCAGCGCCTGGCGCATGGATGGAGACTGTCCCTTGGTGGTGCCAGAAGTCAATGGGAATCACATCGGGCCGGATCATCGCATCATTGCCAATCCGAATTGCACCACGATGCAGCTCGTGATGGCCTTGAAACCGCTTCATGATCATTACCGCATCAAGCGTGGAATCGTGAGTACGTACCAAAGCATTACCGGCACGGGAAAAGCTGCGATTGTTCAGTTGGAAGAAGAACGAAAGGGCGAAACGCCGAGCGCACCTGTTTATCCGCATCCGATTGATTTGAATTGCATTCCTCATTGCGACGTGTTTGTGGAAGATGGCTACACAAAGGAGGAGTTGAAGGTGTGGCACGAAACCAAAAAAATCTTGGGTGACGACTCCTTGGCCATGACATGTACGGCGGTCCGTGTGCCTGTGCAAGGAGGACATAGCGAGAGCGTTTACCTTGAGTTAGAGCGGGATTTTGAGCTGTCTGACGTGCATCAGGTACTGTCTGACTTCCCGGGTGTCGTGGTGGTAGACGATCCGAGTTCGAATGCCTATCCGATGCCGCGTATGGCGCATGGTAAGGACGAAGTGTTTGTGGGGAGGATACGCCGCGATTTGGGACATCCAAATGGTCTGCATTTATGGGTTGTTGCCGATAACCTGCGCAAAGGTGCAGCGACAAATACCGTTCAAATTGCGCGGTATTTATTGGACCAAGGTCGTTGGTCTTGAGCGTGGAATTCACACTTGCGGGATTCGCACTAAATTGCGCCAGAACCGCATGGCTACGTGGTCGAACTCACGCCTTAACTCACCTCCAAATGCGCTTGTTTAATTTGCTTGCTGGATTTTTATTTCTTGCCCTCGCAGGTCGGTCTCAAACCCAAATCTATGGAACGGTTTTGGACGTTGAATCGGGCGAGCCATTGATAGGAGCTTCGGTGTATCTCGAAGAATACAGCATGGGCTCGGTCACCGATTTCGATGGGCGGTTCAGATTCACAACTCGACAGACGGGTGAGGCTCACGTCGTGGCGAGCATGATCGGCTACGAGAATAGCCGAAACTACATTCAGTTGCCCGCCCGTCAAGGAGGACGAGCTGTGGGCATGGCGGTGATCGACATGGGAGTGCTGCGATTGAATTCTTCCACCATCGGTTTGAATGAAGCGAATGTGATTGCTTCAGTAGCCACTAGTCGCGAGACGCCCGTGGCCGTTTCCACGTTGGACGCTCGCACGATTCAGGAGCAGTTGGGGGACAAGGAATTGGTCGAGACGTTGAACATTACGCCAGGAGTTTATGCCACAAAAAGCGGGGGTGGCTTTGGCGACAGCCGGATCAATATACGAGGGTTCGATCAGAAAAACGTGGCGGTTTTGATCAATGGAATCCCCGTGAACGATATGGAAAATGGCTGGGTGTACTGGTCAAATTGGGCAGGATTAGGGGACGCTGTCAACACCATGCAGGTGCAACGAGGACTCGGAGCTTCGAAGCTGGCCATCAACTCTGTGGGCGGCACGTTGAACATCATAACGAAAGCCACAGACATGAAAAAGGGCGGCAGTCTTTTGCAAAGTGTTACCGATTATGGTCGTTACAAAACGATGTTGTCGTTGAGTTCGGGGGTTATGAAAAACGGCTGGGCAGTGAGTGCAGTGGGCAGCCGAACCACGGGCAATGCATACGTGGATGCGACCTTCATCGATGCCTGGAGCTATTTTCTCACAGCGGCGAAAGATTTTGGGGCCCATCGGTTGGTTTTGACGGCGATTGGCGCTCCCCAGACACACGGACAACGGCGCGGGCAACTCAGCGTAGATCGATTCAACGACCTCAATTCGTTGGGGTATGAGGCACACCGCTGGAACGACGATTGGGGCTATTTGAACCGCGGCGGAGCCACAGAAGAAGTGCTAAACTCTCGGGTCAATGGATACCACAAACCTCAGTTTGCGCTGAACCATTATTGGCAATTGAGCGAGCGATCGCATTTGGCGTCGAGTTATTACGTCAGTGTGGGGCAAGGTTACGGTTCTCGGTATGATGGAACCAGTGAACCGCGCGATAGCGAGACGTACACTTCATACATTTATGGCGCGCGTCAAACGGATATTGTAAAGAGAAGCGTGAAAACCAACCTCAATTGGGATTACCTCTGGGATTCCAATGAAAACAACAGCCAATCGGTGACGTACGCAGCCGATCAAATCGCTTACGATGAGCTTGCACAGGCTTGGATCGACACGGTGCACATGTTCGGCGATCCCATTGTTGTCGAAGGGGATACCGTAGTGGGCGGCCGCAGCCGCAGTGTCATTGAGAATTCTCACAATGAGCATTTTTGGACCGGCATCTTATCCACTTTGCACCATGACGTCAGTGATCGCATAAGCCTTATGGTCGGGGTTGATGCGCGGTACTACAGTGGAAAGCACTTCACACGTGTCAATAATTTGCTCGGTGGTGACTTCTATCTGCAGTCTTTTAGCCGTTCTGACGGGTATGGAATTAACCCGGATTACGAACTGATGGCACAACCCGGTGACAAGGTCGATTACGATGACATCGGTTTGGTGCGGTATGCTGGAGGTTTTGCTCAAGTGGAGTACAAGGATGATCGCTTCAGCTTGTTTGCTGCGGGCACCATGAGTTTGACTGGATATCGTCGCATCGATCCCTACAATTACTTCCGATACGCGGAGACGGGGGTTCAGGAAGTCACAGAACTGAATGAAACAACTGGCAACATTGAAACCACGGAGCAATTTGTCTATGGCGAGAAATCACTCAAGGCAAGCAGCGTTGGTTACAACGCCAAGGCTGGAGGCAGTGTGCGCATAGGCGAGACGAGTCACCTATACGTGAATGGTGGAGCCTACTCACGCGCTCCCTTCATTCGGTATGTCTTCACGAATTACTCCAATGTTTTGAGCAACGATCGTTTGACCAATGAGAAAGTGGCAGCATTCGAAGCGGGCTATCGCTTCCGCTGGCGTGGAATTTCATTGGATGTCAATGCCTATCACACCCAATGGCGGGACAAGAGCATCATGAGCAGCCCGCTTTTACGACCTGACGGCACGGAATACAGAGCGTTCATTACGGGCTTGGTGCAAACGCATGAGGGCATCGAGTTTGAATTGAAAACTCGTCCGCACCCCAAGGTGGAGATTGGTGGTATGGCGTCTTTTGGAGATTGGCGCTGGGACAACGATGTCAATGCCGAAATCACCGCAGAGGAAAACGGTGAAGTTTTGGAGACCCTCTACATATACTCGGCTGGTCTGAAGGTGAGCGATGCACCGCAATCCCAAGTAGGTGTGTTGTTGAATGTGTCACCTGCAAAAGGACTTCGATTTGGTGCGAATTACGTTTTGAATTGGAATTTATATGCTCGATTTGAAGTGGATGCCGATCGCACCAACCCCGATCGAGCAGGTTTGCAACCGGTGATGCTTCCGGAATTTGGTTACTTGGATCTGCGCGCGAGTTACCGGTTTGAAGCGGGTGGATTGGGTTGGATGGCCAGTTTGAATGTGCAGAATGCGCTGGACAACATTTACATCAGCGATGGCTTTGAAACCTTCGTGACCGATCCTGAAACGGGTGACAAGGAACAAGGCACCATCGAAAATGGAAAGATGGAAGGTTACTGGGCCTACGGCCGTACACTCTCTGCAACACTTAAGATGATGTTCTGATCAACGGATGGTATCGCCAGCAGCGGTGCCTTCTTCTGGCGTTACGAAGCGCAATGACCCATCAGCTGATTCGGCCATCAGCACCATCCCTTGGCTTTCTACACCGCGGATTTTGCGAGGTGCGAGATTGGCCAGTAAGGTGACGCGTCGTCCTACGACTTCCTCTGGTTCGAAATGTTCAGCGATGCCGCTCAGCACAGTGCGTTCGTCGAGACCTGTTCGAATGGTCAACTGCAGCAATTTATCTGCCTTGGGAACACGTTCACACGCGATTACTTCACCGACCCGAAGGTCCATTTTTTGGAAATCATCAAAGGTCATCATGGGCTTGAGAGGTTCGCAGGCAGCTGCAGGTGCTGCGCTAGCATGGGACGTTCTTAATTTTTCAACTTGGGCATCGACCGTGGATTCTTCCACTTTTTCGAAGAGAATCGGCAAGTCGCCCAGCACCGCACCGGGTTGCAACATGGCGCCGCTGGCTTGCTCCCATTGAGCATTCTTGATGCCAAAAGCTGCTTGCATTTTCTGCGCAGTCTGGGGAATGAAGGGCTCCAACAGTAAAGAGCAATTCGCAGCAACTTGAATGCATGTGTTCAGGATTACAGCAGTTCGTTCTTCATCTGTTTTCTTGAGCTTCCAAGGCTCTTGTTCGGTCATGTACTTGTTGCCCAAACGAGCCACTCCCATTGCGGTTTGAAGGGCGTCGCGGAACCTGTTGCGTCGGATCAATTCAGCCACCTCGCCGGGAGCGGAGTCCAAGGCCGCAATGATGGCATCTTCGTCAGCTGTCCACTTGATGCGATCGATTGGGGGCACCTCCGACTCATAGTATTTTTTAGTGAGGACAATCACCCGATTGATAAAATTACCGAGGACATCAGCCAATTCGTTGTTGACCCGCTCGCGGTAGTCTGACCAAGTGAACTCACTGTCTTTTTGCTCGGGCATGATGCTCGTGAGCACATAGCGGAGCTCATCGCTCTTGCCCGGGAAATCAGAGAGGTAATCTTTCACCCAGACCGCCCAATTGCGGGAGGTGGAGATCTTATCTCCTTCCAGGTTCATGAATGCATTGGCGGGCACGTTCGTCGGCAGATTGAAATCTCCGTGTTCTTTGAGTAGGATCGGGAAGATCAAGCAGTGAAACACGATGTTGTCCTTGCCGATAAAATGAATCAATTCAGCGTCATTTGACTGCCACCAATTGCGCCAATTTTGTCCTGATTTTTCAGCCCATTCCATCGTGGATGTGATGTATCCGATTGGGGCATCGAGCCAGACATAAAGCACTTTTCCGTCAGCTCCTTCGACTGGAACGGGCACGCCCCAATCCAGGTCACGGGTCATCGCACGGCTTTGCAAGCCCCCGTCAATCCAGCTGCGGCATTGACCATTCACATGGGATTTCCAGGCGCGAGGATCGTGATGCTTCTCGCCGTTGAATTGTCCACTGTCGATGTAATCACGCAACCAATCTTCGTGGCGCCCCATGGGCAAGTACCATAAAGTGGTGTCTTTTAAAACTGGTGTGGCACCGCTCAAGGTGGATTTTGGATCAATTAAATCGGTAGGCGAAAGGGCTGAACCACATTTTTCGCACTGGTCTCCATATGCTCCGGCAGCGTCGCATTTGGGACAGGTTCCAGTGATGTATCGATCTGCCAAAAATTGCGCGGCTTCAGCGTCGTAAAATTGCGCGTCTGTTTTCACTTCAAAACTGCCCGATTCCAGCAACTTAAGGAAAAAATCTTGCGCGACTTGGTGGTGCTTATCGCTTGAGGTACGGGAATAGTGGTCGAAAGCCATGTCGATTCCTGCAAAAGCTTCTTGCATTTCAGCGTGGTACTGATCGACAATCTCGCGTGGTGTGACTCCGTCTTTTTTAGCGCGCAGTGTAATGGCGGCCCCGTGCTCATCACTTCCGCAAACCCAAAGCACTTCGGAACCAGCCATTCGTTCAAAGCGCGCTCGGATGTCCCCCGGTAGATAGGCCCCCGCGATGTGTCCAATGTGAATTGGACCATTGGCATAGGGGAGAGCCGACGTCATCATCAAACGACGGGGATGGCGAAATGGGCGGGAGGTTGAGGTCATAGAGTTGGGACGAAAAGAAGTGCGAATTTCGGGCTTTTTCGCTATCCATTGCCATCTTGCGCCATACCATTGAATGGAATCCATGAATGCACTGTCCTCATTGACCATAATCCCTGCACCTTTAGAGCGAGGCGACCGGATTATGCTGGCGGCTCCGGCACGGTTCGTGACCGAGGAGCAAGCGGATGCGGCGGTAAAATTCATATCAGAGGCAGGATTCGTAGCCGTCGTTCCTGAGGGTTTGCTTCTTCGAGACGGTCAATTTGGTGGCAGTGATGTCCATCGTGCGGAGGTCATGAACCAAGGGTTTGCTGCGCCTGATGTAAAAGCCATTTGGGTGATGCGTGGAGGCTATGGTTGCGCCCGTATCTTGCCCCTGCTGAATCCTGAAGTTTTCTTGCGTTGCCCCACTTGGATCATAGGTTTCAGCGACGTGACTGCGTTGCACGGTTGGGCCAACCGTCTGGGCTCGGCAACCTTGCATGGACCTGTGGCAAACACTTTTGCATCAAGCCTGCCCAAGGAGCAGGATGTTTTTTGGGCGAGTCTAACGGCTTCTCATGAAGCCGTTCAAGAATCGAAAGTGGTGGGGGGGAATTTGAGCGTTTTGTTCAGCCTCTTGGGAACACCTTTTTTTCCGGAGTGCTCGGGAAATTGGCTATTGCTCGAGGATTTGGATGAATACCTTTATCACATAGACCGCATGATGCTGGCCTTGCGTTTGGCGGGTGTTTTGGATGAGGTGAAGGGACTTTTGATTGGCTCATTCTCTGATTTGAGGGACAATACCATCGCCGACGGTCAGTCCTCGGAGAATCCTTTTGGCCAATCGATTGAAGAAATCATACGGGCACATGTTCCAGAAGGCAAACCAATTGATTGGAATCTGCCGGTTGGGCATGGGCAAAAAAACGTTCCTGTTTTATTTGGAGTAAGTTGGGAGCAACAAAAGCATCACTTCGCCCTCGGAAAGTCCTAATTTCGCGGAGTTAAACCTTCATCATTATTGCCATGTATGGTTCTATGAAACAACACCTTCGCGACGAATTAACCAACATCGAGGAGGCCGGATTATTCAAAAAAGAGCGTGTGATTGCCGGTGCTCAGGATGTCGAAATCACCTTGGAGGATGGTTCCAAGGTGTTGAATTTCTGCGCGAACAATTATTTGGGACTCAGCAACGACTCGCGGGTAAATGAAGCTGCAAAGCGTGCGATTGACAGCCATGGTTTTGGCATGTCCAGTGTTCGTTTCATTTGCGGAACGCAGGACATCCACAAGCGATTGGAGGAGCGCATCGCTGATTTCCATAAAACAGAAGATACCATTCTATATGCCGCTGCTTTTGACGCCAATGGCGGTGTCTTTGAGCCGTTGTTGGGTCCAGAGGATGCCATTGTTTCGGATGCCTTGAATCACGCTTCCATCATCGACGGGGTTCGCCTTTGCAAAGCGGCTCGCTACCGATATGCCAACAATGACATGGTTGATTTGGAAGCGCAATTGAAGAAAGCATCAGAGGCGAATCACCGATTTAAAATCATCGTGACGGATGGGGTGTTTTCAATGGATGGATACGTGGCTCAAATAGGTAAAATCTGTGATTTAGCGGATCGATATGACGCTTTGGTCATGGTCGACGAATGCCATGCCACGGGTTTCATTGGCAAGACGGGAAGAGGCAGCGTGGAATTGGGCGATGCTCTTGGCCGTGTCGACATCATCACTGGCACATTGGGCAAGGCCATGGGCGGTGCGATGGGCGGCTTTACTACAGGTCGAAAGGAAATCATCGAAATGCTACGCCAGAAGTCGCGTCCTTACCTGTTTAGCAACAGCCTTGCGCCGAGCATCGTTGGAGCGTCGCTGGAAGTGTTCAGCATGCTGAGTGAATCCACAGAGTTGCGTGATCGGCTGGAGGAGAATACGAGATACTTCAAAGCAGGTATGCGCCGCGTGGGCTTGCCCATCAAGGATGGAGAATCTGCGATTGTTCCAGTGATGCTGGGTGACGCCAAACTTTCTCAGGACATGGCGAATCGCTTGCTGGATGAAGGAATTTATGTCATTGGATTTTTCTATCCTGTCGTGCCAAAAGAACAGGCGCGAATTCGCGTCCAGCTCTCTGCGGCTCATACCCGAGAACAGCTCGACCACGCCATTGCTTCGTTTGAAAAAGTAGGCCGTGAATTGGGCGTCCTCGAGGCTTTTGCCTGATGGAATTTAGGGTTCCTCGAAAAGTTCTAATTGTCGGAGGCGGATTGGCGGGCACTCTAATGGCATGGGGATGTCAGGAGCGGGGGGTGGATTTTGAGCAATGGTCCAACGGAAGTCCGGCGGCATCTGATGTCGCTGCGGGCATGTTCAATCCGGTTTCTTTCCGAAGAATTTTACCCCAATGGGATGCGGCCAATCAGAGTGCTCGGGCGCGCGAAGTCTTCAGCATTGTCGAAAATGCATTGGGCATCGATTTGTGGCATGACGTTCCCATCATTCGCATTTTTCCGGACGCTCAATATGCGGCACTTTGGACCGAACGAGCCAGAGGGGGCCATGAGGTTACACCTTTCATTGAATCAATGCCGGCCGATTTTCTGCACCCTTCGATCAATGCTCCATACGGAGCTGGGATGGTGCCTGATGCAGGATGGGTGAATGTCCGATTATTGACTGAAAAAAGCCGAGCGCTCCAGTTACAAAACGGTAAATGGAAAAACCATTCTTGGTCTATGCGGGATGGTTGCCCTCCTGGTTTTGATGCGGTGGTTGATTGTCGCGGTGTCGGGGCTGCTGCTGATCTGGCTCAATTTGGACTGGAGTTGAGACGGAACCACGGTGAAGTGATCACGGTGCAAACAGCTATGGACTGGGGGGCACAAACCGTGAACAATGTGACATGGACGTTGCCTCTGGGCAATGGCGCTTTCCGCATCGGATCCACATATCGCTGGGACATCGAAGAGCCTGTTGTGCTTGAAAAGTCCTTGAATCATCTCTTGAGACAGGCTAATTTGGCCAGAATAAAACCGGCTTTGTTGGCGAGTGATGTTACGAGCCACCTCGCAGGATTGCGACCGTCCTGCTTTGATCGACGGCCGATATTGGGGCGTGTTTCTACGCAACATCATTGGTATGTAGCGTGCACGGGCTGGGGGACACGAGGGGTCTCCATTGGTCCAACTATGGTGGACTGGACCTTGGACGCCATGCTCGGCATCACGAGCGATGTGCCAGATGAGGTTCACCCCAAAAGATTTCGTACTTTCACAAAAAATTGAAAGTAAGAATCGCGTGCATTCAAAAGAAGTAACGGCTGTCCAGGAGTCTTTCATCGAACATTGGCAAGAAATTGGCAAGCACTGGGGTGTTCCAAAGGCACTGCTTGCTGTGCACGCTTGGCTAATCGTTTGCTCAGAACCGCAATCGACAGACGATGTGATGAGCCATCTTGGAATGAGCCGGGGTAATGCGCACAACATGTTGCTCGATCTGGTGGCCTGGGGATTGGCGCACCCCATTAAGAAGCTGGGAAAGCGACAAATTCGATTTATGGCAGAGAAGGAAGAATGGGCCATGATGACTGCCATCATTCGGATCCGGAAGAAGAGGGAGTTGGATCCATTTTTGACCTTGGAAGACTGGCGAAGGGTTCACACGTCTGAGCTTAAATCTGAGAGTTGCGATGGATTGGAGGAACGGCTCGTAAGTTGGATGGTTACTGCGCGTAAAATGGATCGGTTGACACATTTGGCGTCTCGGGAAGACGAATCATGGTGGAAGCGATGGTTGTTTTCTGCGTTGAGAACAAATTAAAAATGCATGGGAAGGCCAAGCGAATCCCTTAACTTCGAAACAAATTGACTCCATGCATTCTGTGCGCTCTCAACACATCACAATCCAAACTTCCCCGTGCATTCGGAACAGGATGAGGTGTGCTTTAGAGCCTGCAGGGAGCTTCTGCCAACAAGGGGTGTACCGTTTGAGTCATCTGTTTCGTGCCCTTCTCTTTACAGTCACTTGTGCTTCGGGCTTATTGTATGGCTCGATCGCACAGGCTCAAAATCAATTTGCACAGTCAAGCGCAATGGATGAATCGGATACCCGTTCGATTACCAAAGCCAATTTCCTTTATCATTTTGCAGCTTCAAATGAGTGGCCCGCTGAATTTATGGAGGGACCTTTTCGATTGATTGTCATTGGAAACGCTTCCCTGCATGCCATTCTTTCAGACAAATACGCGATGAAATCAATCGGTACACAATCGCTTGAGATTGTTTTACTGGATGATGCTGAGCTGCTTAAGAAAGAGCCTTTTGCGCATGTCATCTACAGTGAAGAATCTGGGGAAACGTTGCAGCAGATTTTGAAATTTATCCGAGATCAACCCGTATTATTGATTTCAGATGCAGCTGATGGACTGCAGAGTGGAGCGCTCATAAATTTTGTCGCGGTAAATAACCGCATCCGGTATGAGATCAATTCTGAGGAGGCAAATAAACGTGAACTCCTCATCGGTAATCGAATTTTGTCTTGGGCTGTAAAATGAGTGCGATGAACACGAACATAAGATTCTTCTTAGTCACGGGCCTGCTTGTTTTGAGCGCAATTTGTTCATCGATTTGCGCCCAAGGCGTGGCCGATCGTGCCGCTGATCTTGGTCGGTTGGGGAGGTGGATAGCAGCCAAACAATTGTTGGCGCCGGCCATGGAGTCAGCAGCTCACGAGTCAAACGGTCGAAGTTGGTTTGTCATGGGGTTCATTCATAAGGAGCTGCACAAAGAACAAGGTGAATTTGGAGCAGATTCGCCAGAACGATTAGCCGCGGTTTTTTGTCTTCAGCGAGCAATCCAATTGGGATTGAACGCATCAGATCAGCGAATGGCTGTGGAGGCTTTGGATTTCTTGGCTCGCAGTTATTTCCGGGAGGCCATTGCGATGGTCGAAGGATTTACCTGGGGTTCGACAGCGGAAATCTTATCACTTTACGGTCGTTACGAAGCATTGGAAGCGAGCCTAAACCCAAATAAAGATTTTGGAATGCAGCGGTCGGATTTGAATCGTTATTTGGGTCAAGCTCACGCCGTATTACTCGAATCTCAGCCAACACGCTCAGCCGATGAATTGCAGGCCATTTTTGAAGCAGCAATCGAACATTATCGCATTGCTTTAGAAGGTAAATCAAATGACTATGCAACCCAATACAACCTTGCAATCACCCTCTACAATCAAGGCGTACGAAAATTGAAAAGCATAGGTTATGAAACATCGATGTTTGAGTTGATGGAGATCCAAGACATGTGCATCGCTCTTTTCGAGCAGTCGTTGATTCCGATGCAAGCAGCACATGCACAGGAACCTGATCGCTTGGAAACCTTAAAGGGGCTTATGACCCTGCATTATGCCCTCTCGCAGAAAGAGGAATCAGACCGGTACCGAGCACAAATTGAGGAGATTTTGGGCAATCGCTGAATCAGACCATTGCGTTGGAAGGGTTTGAGCCTTTCCCGCTTTAACTTGGGCACATGATTCGCAAGCAGGAGCCAAGCCCGATGGGTAAGCGTAAACCTGGAAAATTTCAATGGGGCATCGGGTGGCGCATCTCGGTGGGATTTGGAATTTTTGGGTTGGCCGTGGGTGCCTTATTCCTCCTAACGCGGAGCACGCTCGAGGAAAGCCAAAAACTCAGTCAACACATTGATGGTGTTTTGACGCCAAGCATACAGTCGCTGGAAGAATTGGATCGTTCCATCAGTGAGACGCGGATTTTGATCCGCCATTGGTTATCGGTACAGTCGGGGCCTCGTGATCCAGAAAAACAGGATTTGCGTCGGCTCATGGATGTGCAGATTCCGAGGCAACTATCCGGAATGGAGCCACTTGTGAATGCATGGGATCCACTCTTGCGATTGGAGTTCGATTCGCTCCAGCGCGATGTCGAATACCTGTTTCTTGCTTACGCTGAGGTGATACGGTTGTTGTATGATTTTCGCGCCTATGATGATCCGCTGGCCATGATGGAGGCGGAGTATTATGCCCTCGATGGGTCAAGCATCCCAAGCTATACGACGAGTATTCGTAACCGCATGGACGCTATGTCTCTCGCGCAGACGGACGCCCTCACTTCTTCAACCGCAGAAATGGACGAGTTAAGCAACCGTCTTAAGCTCTATGCAGGGAATGTGGCGTTGGCAATTTTGATTTTAGGTTTTATGATTGCTTGGGCCGTAACTCGCTCCATTGTGAAGCCAATTGGCGAATTGAAGCGCGCGCTTCTGTACCTCGGACGCGGGGTACCTTTGGCCAATGAAGTAATCCCGACATCGGATGAGATTGGAGAAATGGCCCTGGCAGTGAATCGTCTCGCGGCGGGCTTGAATCGTACGAGAGCCTTTAGCATGCGGGTCGGCCAGGGCGAATTTGATGCGGATTATGAACCATTGAGTGACGACGACGCTTTGGGTCATGCCATCCTCAAAATGAGGGATGACTTGGAGAGCAATGAGCAGGAATTGGAAGGCAAAGTTCAGATGCGAACGGCGGAGGTAGAGCAACAGAAAAGGCGCGTCGAATCACTTTACGGCGATCTTAAGGATAGCATCAATTATGCTGAGCGCATCCAAAAAGCCATATTGCCGTCGCCCGAAGATCGAGCCAAGGTTTTTGAGGAAACAGCGGTTTTTTATCGTCCTCGTGACGGCGTGTCTGGTGATTTCTATTGGTTTCATTCGGTGGTCCGCGTGCGGATGTTTTCGGCCATTGATTGCACAGGACATGGCGTTCCTGGAGCGTTTATGAGTTTGATAGGACACAATGCTCTTGAGCGTGTCACCAAAGTCTACACACAGCCTGACCGTGTTTTGGAGCAGCTGAATCGTGCTGCATGTGAATTGCTGAGGCCGCAGGGATTTGGCCAGAACGACGGAATGTCTACAGTCCAAGACGGCATGGATTTGGCCATGGTTGCCGTTGATTTGGAGAAGATGGAGCTGGAATATAGCGGTGCCAATTGTCCTCTCTACCTCGTGCGCAAAGGCATGCTTCAGGAATTGAAGCCGGATAAAATGGCCATTGCCTCTTTTCAGCCAGGTACTCGGAGTTTCGAAATGCACACCATTCCATTGGTTTCTGGGGATGTTATTTTTGTCGCCACCGACGGTTTCCCGGATCAATTTGGAGGGCCGAAGGGCAAGAAGTTTATGCGCAAGCGCTTTCGTGAATTACTTGTGCGAGTGGCACCTATGCAGCCTGCGGATATGGAGTCTTCTCTGGCAGATGCCTTCAATGAATGGAAGGGAGAGGAAGAACAAGTGGATGATGTCCTCGTTGTTGGCGTTCGAATTTAATGCGCTTACTGAGCAAAAACAGACCCCCGAACCACCCGTGTTTCAATTGGATTGATGATCAGGACAGGGATTTGAGCTTCATTGGTGATTATTTGCTGTTCATACGTTTGTCCCAAAATGCCCATGAGGCTCTTCTCATGCAAGTTCATGATGCTGATCAAATCGGCATCAATTGCCGCAGCATGTCGAACAACATCTTTGACAAATGCCCCTGAGCTGTGCTCGGAAATTTTCACAGTGTATTCGATGCCTCGCTCTCCAAAATATTCCTTAGCATAGTCGATGTTTCGACTCAATTGATTTTTCAGAAACTCATCGGATTCAGCGGGGCTAATGATGTGAACACGGCCCTTGAAATAGGTCGCCATTTCTGCCACCGTTGATAATTTCTGCTTCGTGTCTTGGTGCAGGTCGAGAGGAACCACAATATCATCGTATCCGGTGTCTTTGATTCCTTTTTCTTGGGTAATGATGAATGGCGTTGAGCAATTGGTCACGATTTTCAATGCTCGTCCACCGGTCAAAAACTGCATGCCTTTCAGTCCATGCGTTCCCATGATGACCAAATTTGCATCTTGTTCGATGGCGACGTCATCGATGTCTTCAAAGATTGATCCGATTCGAATGGCCGTCTTGACTTCGTGGTTGTATTTACCTTCGAAGCGTTGCATCAGTGCTTTCACCCTCAGCCTTGCATCTGTCATCTCCTTCTTTGATGGGATGATGTGCAACAAAAGAATTTCACTCTTGAATGCTTTTCCAACAACAAAGGCGTGCTCCATTGATATTTCACTGACCGGAGTGAAATCCATAGGTACGAGTATGCGATGTTGAGACATGTTTTTTGTTAATCAATTTCCAGACAAAGTTACGTTCAAAGCAATGATTCCAACGAAATTTGTCCCATGCGGAGCCACGGATTTTTAAATGCGTTTGCGGCGGGTTTCAACCGCTGGAAACAATCTGACCAGTCCATGATGGGTTGGGCGGTTTTGACGGGTTGTTCTGCGGGTTTGCTAGCAGTGCTTTTGAAGCGCACCGTTGGCGCCATGCACCTCGCTATGAATGGCATTGCCGGATTACTCGATGCGCCGTGGTGGTTGGGAATTGGGCCGCTCATGGGTTTGCTTGCGACTCGATGGGTGGTTCGTAACTGGCTGCGTGGCGATCATCCGGGACCGGGCGTTCCCAGTATTTTACATGCCCTTTCTCAGCGACAAGGACGAATCAAGCGAATGTGGATGTTTGCACCATTGATTACGAGTTCACTTTCCGTCGGGTTGGGGGGGTCAGGGGGTTTGGAGGGGCCTTCTTTGCAATCTGCTTCGGCCATTGGATCGGAAATTGGCCGACAAACGAAGCGCGCATTCAATAGGCGGATGCTTTTGATTGGCTGTGCGGCTTCTGCTTCGTTGGCCGCTCTTTTCAAGGCTCCGGTTGCAGCCATTATTTTTGCTGTCGAGGTGATCATGATTGACCTGACTGCTGCGAGCTTGGTGCCGCTGCTGTTGGCTTCTTTGGCCGGTTTGATCACATCGAGTTTATTCCAAGGGCAAAATGATATTTTGACCATTTCAAATCTGGCGGAGTTTGAAATGAAAACGCTTCCGTGGTATGTATTGCTCGGAGCGGCCTGTGGTGTAGGGTCTGTCCTTTTTTCGAAGCTCTATCTCGGCGCAAGTCACTCAATCAGCCGATTGCCATCGCACCGTCTTCGAATTTGGATTGCTGGAATAGGCATTGGCGCGGCGTTACTGCTGTTCCCCTCTTTGTATGGCGAAGGCTATCAAATTGTCAACGCCCTCTTTGACGGAAAAGTCGAAATGCTTGCAACCGGCATGCAGTTGCAAAGCTTAGAATTGAATGGTTGGATGTTGATTGCCTTCTTGATGCTAGCTTGGGTGCTTAAGCCGGTGCTTACAGGCATGACTTTGGGAGCAGGAGGCGTAGCAGGTGTTTTTGCCCCTGCAATTTTTTGCGGTGCGCTCCTTGGACACCAGTTTGCGATTGTGACGGAATGGATCAGCGACTCCCTTGCCCTGCCAATGGGACATGCTGTTTTGGCGGGTCTGGCTGGAATGCTTGCGGGTGTTTTGCATGCTCCGCTGACAGCGATATTGCTGACTGCGGAGGTGAGTGGCGGTTATGCTTTATTCGTTCCGG